>FRDC01000266.1_pt1 | contig 93391 bp, 98 predicted proteins | sample 1106171 | NCBI WGS metagenome assembly FRDC01 (sample SAMEA3930566, study PRJEB13176) | freshwater metagenome | biome: Drinking water system; feature: drinking water; material: water | place: Singapore | collected 2014-12-20
TTCGTCAATTTACACACGCGGCTTGACATCACCCACTGGTCCCTTTGCTTGACCCGCGTGTGACCTCAGGCTATAGTCCCTCCATCCATTGATTCGGAACTGCCAATCATCCATTGCTGGAGTTGTCTTCGATGTTGGAACCGGTTGAAAAGATTTGGATGGACGGACAGTTTGTGAAGTGGGGAGAGGCCAATGTTCATATTCTCACCCATTCGCTGCACTACGGCCTTGCGGCGTTTGAAGGGATTCGGTGCTACAAGGGGAAATCGGGGTCCGCGATCTTTCGGCTTCAGGAACATGTCGATCGCCTGTTTGATTCGGCTCATATCGGCATGATGGCCATGCCGTACGACAAAAAGCAGATCGCCGATGCCATCATCGAGACCGTTCGTATCAATCGTCTCGATGCCTGTTACATTCGCCCCTTGGTCTATATCGGATATGGTGCGATGGGCGTCCATCCAGGGGACAATCCGATTCGCGTGGGCATTGCCGCTTGGAGGTGGGGAGCCTATTTGGGTGACGACGCGTTGGCCAACGGGATGCGCGCCTGTGTATCGTCCTTCACGAGACACCATGTGAATGTCTCCATGACCAGGGGAAAGATTTCCGGGTATTATGTGAACTCCATCATGGCCAAACGGCAGGCGAAGGCCGACGGATATGACGAGGCGATTCTTCTCGATCCCGAGGGCTACGTTGCCGAAGGAACGGGAGAGAACGTGTTCATCATTCGCCGGGGCGTTCTCAAGACGACGCCGTTGACGTCGGTGCTCGAAGGAATCACGCGAAACTCCGTCATCCAATTGGCTCAAGAGCGAGACATCCAGGTTGTGGAAGAACGGTTTACGCGCGATGAGATGTATATCGCCGACGAAGTCTTCGTGACGGGAACTGCGGCTGAGTTGACCCCGGTCCGAGAAATCGACAACCGGCGCATCGGAACTGGTACCCCTGGACCGATTACACGCAGCCTCCAAGATGCCTTTTTTTCGATCGTGCGCGGAGAAGATGCTACGCACGACTCCTGGCTCACGCGTATCTAAGCAAGCTTCAATCCGATACACGTCGACTGTCAATCGAGCGTAATAGAACCGGATTCTCTCGGCTGGCGAACGACCAAGGACGGTTGGCGAAGTATGGATCAATGACCCGACGCGGGAGCCTCTCCAGAAGGATGCGACTCGCCTGAAGACTGAGCCGGTGGTGCAGCCTGGGGAGCAGCCGGTTCACTCGCGGGCTGCATATCGATGACGGTCGAAGAAACGTTTCGTTGCTTGGCTAAAATGGCCAGGCTGAGGGACGTCAGCATGAATACCGCTGCCACGACGACGGTCAGCTTGCTCAGAAAGTTGGCCGGGCCACGGCTGCCGAACACCGTCTGACTGGATCCTCCGAAAGCAGCACCGATCTCCGCTCCTTTCCCCGATTGGAGAAGAATCGCTCCGATCATCAGAAAGCAGATGAAGACATGGACGATGACAATCAACGTATACAGCATGAGATTCAGACTCCGATTGATCGAGCGGCTGAAGCGGCCGCGGCAATTGTAGCAAAGGACTCGACTTGGAGACAAGCACCGCCGATGAGCGCGCCGTCGATCTGATCCGAGGCCAGCAGCGATTCGATATTCTGGGGTGTGACGCTTCCTCCATAAAGAACCCTCGTGCAGTCTGCGACCGAGGAAGTTCGGATGGCGCCGAGGACATCACGAATGGTGCGATGGGCGGCGACCGCTTGCTCGACCGTCGCGGACTTACCGGTGCCGATGGCCCAGACCGGTTCATACGCGATGGTGACAGAAGCCAGCGCTTCCGTGGTCAGATCCGACAGACTCTCGCGCAATTGCCGTGTCAGGACGTCATCCGTCGAACCGTTCTCTCGTTGCGCGAGCGACTCGCCGATGCAGAGAATCGGACGGAGCCCGTGTTTGAGTGCCGCTCGGACTTTCTTTTGAATGAGGTCGCCCTGTTCGCCAAAGAGCGTTCGCCGTTCGGAATGGCCAAGAATCACATAGCGACACCCCAGGTCTTTCAGCATCGGCGCGGAAATCTCTCCGGTATAGGCCCCGTGATCTTCCCAGAACATGTCCTGCGCTCCAAGTTGAATGGGAGCGGAAGCACCCAGCGCCCTGCGCACCGATTCCAAGGCGGTAAAGGGAGGAGCGACGACGAGCTCAACGGTTGCGGACGGACCGGGAAGACGTGTAAGCAACTCGCGAATGAAAATGGCCGCTTCAGACGCGGTCTTGTTCATTTTCCAATTGCCGACGATCAGGACAGGACGCACGGTCATCCTTGGATGTCTCTCGCGTGTGAAGATGGTCGTTCAGTTTTGGCGGTCAGGCAAGGCCGCGAGACCCGGAAGCGTTTTGCCTTCGAGCAATTCGAGGGCCGCGCCGCCACCGGTCGAGATAAACGACATATTCTCCGATACACCGGCCCGATGAACGGCCAAGGCGGTCTCGCCGCCGCCGACGATCGTCAGGGCGTAGGCATCGGCGATGGCATGGGCCATGGCGAGTGTGCCTCTCGCATACGCATCGATTTCAAACACCCCCATTGGTCCGTTCCATAGGATGGTTTTGGCATTTTGGACCGCCTCATTGAAAAGTTTGACGGAAGCCGGACCGATATCGAGGGCATACCACCCTTTGGGAATTTCCTGTACCGGGACGATTTTCGTTTCTGCGCCCACCTCTCGGCTGGCCGCGACCACACAGTCGACGGGCAAGTAGAACTTGACCCCGCGTGAGAGGGCGTGGTCCTCGATACCTCTGGCAAAGTCCAGCATGTCCATCTCGCACAGAGAATTGCCGATCTCCATGCCTTTGGCCTTCAAGAACGTAAAGGCCATCCCGCCGCCGATGATGACTTTATCGACCTTCTTACCCAGGTTTTCAATCACACCGATCTTGCCCGACACCTTCGCTCCTCCGAGAATCGCGGCAAACGGCCGGACCGGATTGGCGACGGCTCCTTCAAGATATTCGATTTCTTTCTTGAGCAGCGCTCCCGCCGCGGAATCCTTGATGTGCTTGGTGATTCCAACCGTCGACGCATGGGCTCGGTGTGCCGCCCCAAAGGCGTCATTGATGAAGACGTCACCCAACGAGGCGAGGGCCTTCGCAAAATCATCGTCATTTTTTTCCTCGCCGGCATGAAAACGGAGATTTTCCAGCAGGAGGACATCCCCGTCCTTCATCTTGGCGACCAATTTTTCGACGGCCGGACCTATGCAGTCCGGTGCGAAAATGACATCCTTTCCGAGCAGTCGTCCGAGACGCTTGGCCACCGGGGCGAGGCTGTATTTTGGATCAAAGGCTCCCTTCGGGCGACCGAGATGAGAGCAAAGGATGACCTTAGCGCCCTCATCGACCACTCGATTGATCGTGGGCAAGGTCGAGCGAATGCGGGTGTCGTCCGTGATCTGCAGTGACTCATCGAGCGGAACGTTGAAATCGGCCCGGATGATGACCCGTTTGCCACGAAGTTGCACATCGTCGATGGTTTGTTTGTGCAAGTTCACGGATGCTCCTTCAGTTAGGCGCCGAACGCGTGGAAATGAGAGAGATGGATAGGTGTGAAAACCGCTTCGCTCATTTTCCGGCCATAGTCCTTTAGGCCGCCGTCGATTTTCCGGCAAGAACCTTGACGAGGTCGCGGACGCGGCAGGAATAGCCCCACTCGTTGTCGTACCACGCCGTGACTTTGACCAGGCGCTTGTCCACGACGTTGGTCAACGGGGCATCGACGGTGGCCGAGTGAGCGTCTCCTTTTTGGTCGATCGAAACGATAGGGTCTTCGGAATACTTGAGAATGCCCTTCAGGGGGCCCTCCGCGGCTTTCTTGAAGGCGGCATTGACGGATGCGACGTCACAATCCTTCTCGGTTTCCACCGTCAGGTCGACCAGTGAGACGTTCGGCGTGGGTACCCGAATGGCGAGCCCATCCAACTTGCCCTTGAGTTCAGGAATCACGAGGTGCAGCGCTTTGGCCGCGCCGGTGCTGGTGGGAATCATCGACATGCCGGCGGCGCGGGCACGTCGAAGGTCTTTGTGAGGCAGGTCCAGCAACTGCTGATCGTTGGTATAGGAATGGATCGTCGTCATGATTCCGTGCTTGATGCCGAACGTTTCCAGCAGAACTTTGGCGACCGGAGCCAGGCAGTTGGTTGTGCAAGAGGCATTGGACACAATATGATGTGATTTCGGGTCGAACTTATTGTCGTTTACACCCAAGACGATGGTCACATCGGGATCTTTCGCCGGAGCAGAAATAATCACGTGCTTGGCACCGGCGGAGAGATGTTTGCCGGCCGCTTCCCGATCGGTGAATCGCCCGGTCGATTCAATTACCACGTCGACGTTCAGTGCCTTCCAGGGCAACTCCTTCGGATCTTTGATCGCGAGGACTTGAATGGGTGTCCCATCGACGAGAATCTGGTTTTCCTTGGCCTCCACCGTGGCCGGCAGGGTTCCGTGCACGGAGTCGTATTTGAGAAGATAAGCAAGCGTTTTGGCGTCCGTGAGATCGTTGATGGCGACGATCTGCAGATCTTTGTCGCCCATCGAAGCGCGCAAGACGTTGCGCCCGATGCGTCCGAATCCATTGATTCCAATTCGAATGGCCATAGCGTAATCCTCTACGTGATGATGGGGTTCAGTATAACGGGCGTTACAGTGGAACAAGCGATAGTATCGATGCCCTCTCCTTCTTGTCAAGGTTTGGGGAGGTCGATGGGATGAAAAAGGTAAAAAGATCTGGTAGTTCCAAGCGTTGCCGATCTTGCACGATCTCCGTTAAAGTTTCAGGTTCGGTCCGGTGTGTTCTCCATTCGACATGAGTATGACCTTATCAGATCATGCGATGCAGGTACTGGAGTGGCCTCGTGTATTGGAATGCCTGGCCCAGCAGGCGCAGTCCACTGTGGGGATCGCAAGATGCCGGACGCTTTCCCTTGCGAATGAGTTTTCGGATGCCTGGCGGCGTCAACAAGAGACGACCGAAATGGCGAGGTTGCTGGAAGGGAGTGATCCGATGCCGGTCCTCACCTTTCCCGACATTCGTGAACAGCTGACTCGATCCAAGAAGGGTGGGGTCCTTGAAGCCGGTGAGTTACGAGACTGTGTGGCCGTGCTGGCTCTGATGGCGGAGGTAGAACGATATGCCGGCTCTCACAAAGGCGAGATGGAGACCCTGGAACGGGTCTTGGCACCGCTTCATGCCACAAAAACGTTGAACGTGGTCCTGAAAGCCATTGACGTCGCGATTCAGTCCGACGGTTCCATGAAAGATACGGCTTCGCCGGAGCTGCGGCGCCTGACGCACCAAGCGCAGGGGTTGAAGCAGGACATGCGGCAGCATCTGGAGCAGATCCTTCATTCGAAGCGCTATGAGGAGGTGTTACAAGAGTCGTACTTTGCCCAACGGGAGGGACGGTATGTGGTGCCGGTGAAGGCGGACATGCGCGGGAGAATTCCCGGGATTGTGCACGATGTGTCGGCCAGCGGAGCGACCGTTTTTCTGGAACCCCGAGAGTTGGTTGAGCTCAACAATTCCATCAAGGTGGCGGATCTGGAAATTGAGCGTGAGGTTCAGCGTATCCTCCGGGAACTCTCCGCGTTGGTGGCGTCAAAAGCTGCCGAGATCGAGCCAGGGATCGAAGTACTGGCTGAATGGGATGTGATCAGAGCGAAAGCCGAGATGGGCCGCCGACTGAAGTGCAACCCCGTCGCATTGAATGAAGATGGTCGGGTGATGCTCAAGCAGGCCCGGCATCCGCTGTTGCTCATCGCAAAAGATCAGGTCGTGGCGAACGACATCTACATGGACGAAACGATCCGCGTGCTCGTCATCTCCGGGCCGAATACGGGAGGGAAGACCGTCACCCTTAAGATCGTCGGGTTGTTTGCGCTCATGGTGCGGGCGGGGTTGCATCTCCCCTGTGCGCCGGAGTCTGAGATGGCCCTGTTTACCGATCTCTATGCCGATATCGGCGATGCGCAGGATTTGAGCCGCGATCTATCCAGTTTTTCCGCTCACATGACGCACATGATCCGACTTCTTTCCGAGAGTCCTGCCGTGCCAATGTCGACGGAACGTTCCGCGCCGCGCTTCCTGGTGCTGCTTGATGAGCCGGTGACCTCGACCGATCCTCAAGAAGGGGCGGCATTGGCGGAAGCACTCCTGCGCCGTTTGTCCGAGATGAACATGAAAGTCGTGGCGACCACACACTATGGCGGACTGAAAGAATTGGCGCAGACGACGCGCGGGTTCGCCAACGCCAGCGTGGAATTCGATGTCGAACGTCTGGCGCCGACCTATCGATTGTTCATCGGAATTCCAGGCGGGTCGTCTGCTCTGGAGATCGCCGGTCGGCTCGGCATGGATCAAGATATTTTGGACGATGCGAGGAAGCGGTTGCGTCGCGAAGACCGACGCCTCGACGAATTAATGGCAGATTTACAGCGCCAACAACGCCAATTGGCGGAAGATGGTGAGAGGGCCCGACTGGCCAGACAAGAAGCCGAACAGGCGGCTCGTGACGCGGAAGCGCTTCGAATTCAACTCCAGGAAGCAGAGCAGGAAGCTCGACGGGGGCTCAAGAAAAAACTCGGCGAACAATTTCAACGGGCACGGGCTGAAGTCCAGGCCACCGTCGATTCCTTGAAGCGTGAGCAGAAACTCATCAAGGCCAAGGAGACGAAAGAGCGGTTGCATGAGTTGGAGACGAAAGTCAGGCAGGAACTTGTGCCGGCCGGCGGATCGATCCCACTGGAGCAACTCGGTATCGGCGACGTCGTGGAAATCACCGGCTTGGGCATGGTGGGGAGTCTGTTGGAAACGCCACAAGGGAAAAAACGTGTCCGCGTCAAGGTCGGGGAGGGTGAAATTTTGGCCAGCGTGTCGAACCTCGTCGGCATCGAGCAGGAACAAGACGCGACGATAGAACGAATGACATCATCCCCGTCACGTCCTCGCCCGGTTCCAACGAGTAGTAGACTGGGGCTGGATGAACAGACGGTGGTGGATGTGCGAGGGCAAGCGGCCGATGAAGCGCTGGATCAAGTCGTGGCAGCCTTGGATCGGGCAACTCTCGACGGAGCTCCGTATCTCCGGATTATTCATGGCCATGGGACCGGTCGACTCAAATCCGTCTTGCGCGACTATCTGAAAGATTCGCCCTATGTGGCCAACTTTCGCCCAGGTGACAAAGCCGAGGGCGGAGATGGCGTGACCGTCGCAAAATTGCGGTGAGTGTTTTCGTGTGTTTTTCATGTGGCAGGGGGCTTCAACATATTTCGATGCTCCCCTGTATAGTTTTTGATCCACCCAGTATCTAACTCGATACCGCATCTGATTCAGCCATCAATCCGCTCCATACCCTATGTGGTTCCCTTGGTGGTGTAACTGACTGCTCTTGTGGTGATTTTGAGTAACTCGTCATATGTAGTTTTTGCATGGTATCAAGTTTGCTTTGTCGTTGCATGCCTCAGGTTTGTACAGGAACTGTTTATCACGAGTCTAAATTTTCAGGGTCTTGTCATCGATCAGCCTTTGAAGAACGTTCACGTAGGAACTATGTCTAACCAAGAGGGTCATCATGCGCAAAACAACATTCTGTGAAACGAAGGGTCGGAAGGCACCGAAGATGAAGCGCCTAAGAGAATTGGAGCAAGAGAACGGCCTGCTCAAGCTTCTGTACGCCGATCTGCTGCAGAAGTTCTCGTCGTTGAAGGACGGACTGACCAGAAGCGCAAGGGTTTGTTAAGCGACCGAGGCTTCACTCACCGGTGAGTTTGGCTGTCCGTTGATCAGCCAGAGTCTCGTGCCTGTGCTACTGAGAAAGGAGATCACCAATGCCGAGGAAGGGAAAGCCCAATGCTGATCTCAAGGTGACGGTCTCGCCATTCGGTCCGACCCGTGAAGAACTACAGGCGATCGGGGAACGTGTGCTGACACTGGAACAGGTACGCAAGTACATCGGTCGAAGCAAGACGCGATTGCTGTACGTTGAAGCGCTTGATGATGATGGTGATAAGGGGAAAAAGCCTCAGCCGCCCAAACGATTTCGGGCTACGCTGTATGACAGCACAAACCACCGCACGATCTTCGTCGACGGCGGCTTGCGCGATGCGCGGCGCGTGGATATCACCGAATCGGCGCTGCCGCCGCACCCGTCGGGCGAGGAGTTTACCGCCGCCGTGAGAATTCTCCGTGGCGATCCGACGTTTGCCGCGGCGCTTGATGCGCGCCAAATCGAGACTTATCAGCCTATTCCCGCCCTTGCGTTGAATGAATTGCCGGATGGCCGTATCGAGCGGTGTATTGCGATCGGGTTGCTGCCCCGCGGCGGAGACGCGCAGCACGAGATTGTGGCGGTTGACCTGGCGCGTCGGCAGATCATGCGCTACGAAGAACGTGTACCGCCGAATGTCCGGCCCCGCAACCGGGGCTTGTGCGGTGTGCCGCACGACGCCAACCAGGCCACGGCCTCGAAAGGTACCGCCGGGCAGGTCTGGGTGACGGTAACGCAAGGAGGGCAGACGCTATGGCGCTTTCTAGCGGTGCGGCCGGCTGCTTCGAGTGGAACCAACGGCTCCGGAATCGAGCTGCGTTATGTCGACTACAAAGGTAAACGGGTTCTTTACCGCGCGCACGTGCCGATTTTGAACGTCAAGTACGATGGCAATGCCTGTGGGCCTTATCGCGACTGGCAGTACCAAGAAGGCATGATCCAGGCGACCGGCACTGACGTGGCGCCGGGTTTTCTTTTCTGCCCAGCACCAGCCCGGACTATCATCGACACCGGATCGGATACCGGTAACTTCCTTGGTGTCGGTATCTATGTCCTGTTTAACGAGGTTGTGTTTGTAAGCGAAATGGAGGCCGGCTGGTATCGGTACATCAGTCAGTGGCGGCTGCATGCCAACGGCACAATTCGCCCACGGTTCGCGTTTGCCGCGGTCGAGAGTACCTGTGTGTGCAACGTCCACCACCACCATGTCTACTGGCGGCTCGACTTTGATATTCGCACCGCCGGCAACAATCGCGTGCGCGAGTTCAACGATCCGCCGCTCATCGGCGCCAGTAAGTGGCACGACAAACGCTTCGAAATCCGCCGCCCTCGTGACTTCGCACGCAAGCGCAAATGGCGTGTTGAGAACACCCTTACGGGCGAGGGCTATGAGATCGTGCCGAATGCCGGTGATGGGATGGCCACAGCCATGCCTGACTCGCCGTTCGGCCGGGGCGATGTTTGGGTCTTGCGCTATCACGGCAGTGAGATCGACGACGGTGTGGTTGCCGTAGGGCCGCCGTATGAAGCTGATATTGACCGCTGGGTCAATGGTGAAGCGATCAACAATCACGATGTCGTGATCTGGTACGGCGGGCATTTTACGCATGACGTAAATCACGAGGGCCCGGCGCTGCACGGGCACATCGTCGGGCCAGATCTGAAGCCGGTGAATTGGTAGTGCGGTAGGGGCAGCGAACGGTTTGCGGTGTGTGATCAGACTGTCAGTCCTTAATGGCTACGTTGACTGGGGAATCAGACGGCTCAAATCCGCCCTGCGCGAGTATCTGAACGAGTCGCCCTCTGTGGCAGAGTTTCGTGCGGGTGATCGAGCCGAGGGAGGGGATGGCGTGACGGTGGTGAAGTTGCGGTGAAGGTCTGAAAAGGCCTCAGAATAATTATCCTCTAACCTCTTATTATCGTAGTTCCTCCTCGTGCGCATCTCGTGAATCGTTTCCTGACGGTATGGTTTCCGATCACTTCAGTATCTGAATAGATACGCCTTCATATCCAACAGTTTGGCGAGTCCCTCATTTTTTTTCGAATCACATGATCCATATACCTAACGAAGGTGATGGGGTTTCTATCCTCTTGAAGTCGGGGTTGATGTGGAATCGACCTTGCAGGTTATCAAGTGTCTCGTCTGTAGAAGTGAAAATCGACGTAGATGTGATGCAAAGCGATACGCAGGTGTTTTTCAACGGTCATCTCGAATAGGAGGTCGTTATGTACAGGTTCAAATCAATTGAAGAGCAAAATCGAAGATCGTCCGATGCGAAACGCCTCAGAGAGCTGCAGTATGAGAACGATTTCCTGAAACTTCTCTACACGGATCTGTTGGCGAAGACCGTGGTGTTGAAGGGTGGTCTCGCAAGAGGTTTGAAGGAATGCTAAGCGGGAAAAGTTCCGTGGTTGACCGCTTCGCGCTGATCGTTCAGTTCAGTGGAGCAGCTTGATGACCGGTGTGAAGGGCGAGTCGATGTTCCGAGTTACATATTGGTTTGGCTGAGAACGGCTGAACAAATATCGTGATCAGTCGCACATATAACAATGGAGGTTCGCTCGAACGTTATCTCGGTGTGACGACCGATGTCGTTTAAATCACGACAGGCATCCATGCCGGATCGCTTCATTTGCAAGTGATTGATCCAGAGAGCATTCCTTGACAGAGGAAAAGCATTCTTGCTAGCTTTGCACCACTAAAGAAAGCATCGAATCACCTCTCCCGACCAGGCTGTAGGTTCAGTGACATTCCAAGAACTTATCCTTGCCCTCCATCGATTCTGGGCCGATCACGGTTGTGTCGTCCATCAACCCTATGACATGGAAATGGGTGCGGGGACGTTTCATCCGGCCACCTTTTTGCGATCACTCGGACCGGAACCGTGGCGGGCGGCCTATGCACAGCCCTGCCGTCGTCCGACGGACGGCCGCTATGGGGAAAATCCCAACCGCATGCAGCATTATTATCAGTATCAGGTTGTCCTAAAACCGGCGCCCGACAACATCCAGGAGCTGTATCTGGAGAGTCTGGCCCGGCTGGGAATCGATCCGAAGCAACACGACATCCGCTTCATCCAGGATGATTGGGAATCGCCGACGTTGGGAGCGTGGGGGCTCGGCTGGGAAGTGCGGTTGGATGGGATGGAGATCACCCAATTCACCTACTTTCAAGAAATCGGCGGGATCGAGCTCAGCCCGATCACGGGTGAAATCACGTATGGGACCGAGCGGATCGCCATGTATTTGCAGCAGGTGAACAACGTATTTGATCTGGCCTGGACGGATTCGATCAAATACGGTGACATTCATCATGAAACCGAGGTGCAGGGGTCGCGCTACAACTTCGAAGAGGGCGACGTGCCGATGCTGATGCAGATGTTTCAGTCGTATGAGGCGGAGTGCAAGCGGCTGCTGGTGCAGACCGACAAGCGGTTGACTCTGCCGGCCTACGACTACTGCATCAAGTCGTCCCATGCGTTCAACCTCCTGGATGCACGTGGTGCCATCAGTGTCGCGGAACGGACCGGCTACATCGCCAGAGTACGGGCGCTGGCCAGGCACTGTGCCGAGCGCTATATCGAAGAGCGGGCGGCGATGGGCCATCCGTTGTTGACTCGTGAGAGTAAAGCCGTGAAGTCCGTCAAAGCCCGCTCAAAAGCCGGAGCGGGTCGAACGTAGTCTGTTATGCCGACGAAAAAGAAAGCAGGACATCGGAGCGCGCCCAGGAAAGGCGGAGGGACATCCGCACCTTCCGTGGCTGAATTGCTGCTGGAGATCGGTGTGGAGGAACTGCCCTATCAATTCATTGTCCCCGCGCTGGCGTCCCTCAAGGAATCAGTCGAACGTTCATTGAACGATCTGCGGCTCACTTTTCAATCTGTCCGCACCATGGGCACACCGCGTCGACTCACGATCGTGGTGGATGGTCTGGCGACGAAGCAGACCTCCATGACGAAAGAGGCGATGGGACCCTCGAAGGCCGTCGCGTTCGACCAAACCGGCCAGCCGACCAGGGCAGCCACAGGATTCGCCTCGGGTCAAGGTGTCGCCGTCCAGGATCTGCAGATACGCCGGACCCCGAAAGGCGAGTATTTGTTCGCGGTGAAGCGTGAAGAAGGCCGTCCGGTTGCGGCGGTGCTGACCGAAACGCTGCCGCAACTGGTGTCGGATCTTGCGTTTCCCAAGGCGATGAAATGGAATGAAACCGGTGTACGCTTCGCCCGTCCGGTCCGATGGATCGTGGCACTCTTAGGAGGCTCGGTGCTTCCTATCGAAGCGGCCGGGATCACGGCATCGAATCGGACGAAGGGCCATCGGGTCTTGGGTGCAGGGAAATGGGTATCCGTTCGAGATGCCGCTTCCTACATTGGTGCATTGGAGCGTCAAGGCGTCATCGTCGATCCCCAGCGCCGCCGCAAACTGATTGAGGAACAGATCGCCGCCATTTGCCGCAAGACCGGCTTTCAATTGAACGAAGACGAAGCCTTGCTCGACCAGGCGGTGTACTCGACGGAGCATCCGGTCTCGGTCATCGGGTCATTCAAGGACGCTTATCTGGACGTGCCGGAGGAGATTCTCATCACCTCGATGAAGGAGCACCAAGGATTTTTTTCGTTACGGCAAAAGAGCACCGGGAAACTGGCGGCGCATTTCATTGCCGTGGCCAACAATCCCGTCAAGAACATGACGCTCATTCGCGAAGGCAACGAGCGGGTATTGGCGGCGCGATTAGCAGATGCCAAATTCTTTTTCGACGAAGATCGAAAGGTGTCTCTTGAAGAGCGGACGAAAAAGTTGAGCGGGGTCACGTTCCATCACAAGCTCGGCACGATGGCGCAGAAGCAGGAGCGGGTCAAAAAACTAGCCGGCTTCATGGTCGGTCACCTATATTCCGAGCAAGATGAGCTTCGTCAGGTTTGCGATCGAGCGGCGTCGTTGTGCAAAGCCGATCTCGTGACCGGCATAGTGGGTGAGTTTCCGGAGTTGCAAGGCATCATGGGTGGCGAGTATGCCCTGCACGATGGAGAATCTCCCGCGGTGGCTCAAGCCATTCGTGAGCAGTATCTTCCCAAGGCGATCGAAGGGGAGTTGCCCAAGACATTGTCGGGACAGTTTCTTTCTCTGGCCGATCGACTGGACTCCATTGCCGCGTTTTTCCATGTCGGGATCGTGCCCACCGGTTCGGAAGATCCCTTTGCACTCCGGCGGCACGCGACAGCGATTGTGCGGATTATTCTCGAAGGTAATCTCCGTACGGATGTGGCGAGATACATTCATCACGCGCGAAGTCTCGTTTCAGATGACGGTTTCAAAGGACTTCAGGATTCAGAGCGGCACGGCGTCAGTCGGATCACGGACTTTATCTTGGAGCGGGTTCGGCATTACAGCCGAGTGGTACACCTCTTGAGAGATGACGTCATTGATGCGGTTCTCCAGCCCGTTCGTGACAAACCGCTGGACCTCGTCGATCTGGTGCAGAAGATGAAGGCGCTCGAAGCCGTGACGAGCAAACCGGAGTTCGATCCCTTGATCGTCGGTTTCAAGCGGGCTCACCGCCTGGTAGAAAAAGAACAGTGGGAACACCTGCCGGTTGATCCGGCGAAATTTCAGGATGCCTCAGAATCGGCGCTTTACAATGTACTCAACGTAGACGGAGAGAAGATGGGATTGGACCTGACGGCCGGCGACTATCATGAGGCATTGAATGTCTTGGTAGGGCTTAGGCCCAGTATTGATGCATTTTTTGAAGCCGTGATGGTCAACGCAGAAGATAAGGCGATCCGCGGCAATCGGCTGTCGCTGCTCAAAAAGGTCGATGATCTGTTCATGTCATTCGCGGACTTTTCCCGGATTGTGGTACAAGGGCGGTAGGTTGAATCGGGCGGACAACGGACTGCTCTAGAGCGGATCGGACACAACGGGAGTGGTCATGGATCAGCCGATGACGGACGAATCCCGTCGGGCGGACAAGATCCGACGATTTTCTCTTGTGGTCTCGCTGATCCTGGTGGTGCTGTGCAATGCCATTCTTCTCGGCGGGCTTGCGCTCAGCGGCATCAATCTGGATGACTTGGTCAAGACGCCCGATTTTTTCAATGCCAAGCAGGATGTGTGTCTTCGTCTCACGTGGCAGTCGGTGCCGGGAACCAATGAACCGGTTCGGCTCTGTTCCGAATGGCTTAACCTCTCCGACCCGAGCGGAACACCCCATTATCTCCAGCCCGACATGAAGCTCAAGAAAGGGCTTGACGGCCAGTACTACGTCGATCAAGGTATTCGGGCTGACTATCGGTTGTTGATGCTGATGCTGTTTGTCGCTGCTATTATCATCGGTGGCGTACGAGCGAAATGGTTCTTGGTGAACCGCTATCGGCTCCGTCTGGAATCGGCGGACGGTCGTCGCGCGTCGCCCGCTCATTGATACGCACACTTCCTGGAAGGAGAAGTCACGTGGCAAAGAAATACGTCTACTATTTCGGCGACGGCAAAGCCGAGGGCACCTCGAACATGAAGGAGCTGCTCGGTGGAAAGGGTGCGGGATTGGCCGAGATGACGAATCTCGGTATCTCCGTCCCGCCCGGTTTCACGATCACGACGGAAGCCTGTATCGAATACTATAAGTACGGTAAGAAATATCCACCAGGGATGTGGGAGGCGACGTTGGCCGCCCTGAAGCGTGTGGAGCGATCGATGGGCATGGGATTCGGCAATCCCGAAAAGCCGTTGCTAGTGTCCGTGCGATCCGGTGCCCGGGCCTCGATGCCGGGCATGATGGACACGGTGCTCAATGTGGGCCTTACGCTGAAGACGGTGGAAGGGCTTGCCGCCAAGACGAAGAACGAGCGGTTCGCCCAAGACAGCTATCGTCGCTTCGTCACGATGTTCGGCAATATCGTGATGGGGGTGCCCCGCGAACATTTTGAAGCGATTCTGAACCATAAGAAAGAAGAAATGGGCGTGACCCACGAGACGCAATTGGACGCGCGGGGCTTGCGGGATCTCGTTGGGCGATTCAAGTCGTTGGTGAAGGAAGAAACCGGGAAGGAGTTTCCGGATGATCCGATCGAACAGCTCCGGATGGCGATCAATGCCGTCTTCTCGTCGTGGAATGGTGCACGCGCCATTACCTATCGGCGGTTGAACGGGATTCCGGACCATTGGGGTACCGCCGTCAACGTGGTCGCGATGGTGTTTGGCAACATGGGCGATACCAGCGGGACCGGTGTGGCATTCACCCGCGATCCGAACACCGGTGAACATAAATTCTTCGGCGAATGCCTGATGAATGCGCAGGGCGAAGACGTCGTGGCCGGCATCAGAACGCCGCTGCCGGTCAGCGCGCTCGCTAAAAATGTTCCGGCTGCCTACAAGGACCTCGAACACACCTATAAGAAACTGGAAAAGCATTACCGAGACATGCTCGACCTGGAATTCACAATCCAGGAGGGCAAGCTCTACATGCTGCAGACGCGTGTCGGAAAGCGGACCGGGATCTCGGCGGTGCGTATCGCCGTCGACATGGTGAAGGAAGGATTGATTACCAAGCGTGAAGCGGTGCAGCGGGTCGGCCCCGATCAATTAGCGCAATACCTCTATCCAATTTTTGACTCGAAAGTAGAATCCAGCTCGATCCCATTGGGTAAGGGGTTGCCGGCCGGTCCCGGTGCGGCGGCGGGGAAGATCGCGCTGACCCCTGACCGCGCAGTCGAGATGAAGGCGGCCGGTCAACGGGTCGTGCTCGTTCGAGAGGAAACCAGCCCGGACGACATTCACGGCATGAACGCGGCGACCGGATTCCTGACCGCGCGCGGCGGGATGACGTCGCATGCGGCGGTGGTGGCGCGGCAGATGGGCAAAGTGTGCGTGGCCGGCTGTGAAGCGGTCCAGGTGGTCGATGTCCAATCGGTGCGGATCGGGTCGAAGGTGTTCCACGAAGGGGATTATATCTCCGTCAACGGGTCGACCGGGAATGTCTACGACGGCGACGTCCCGGTGGTGGAGTCGGAAATCATTCAAGTGGTGCAAGGGAAGCTGGATGCCAAAAAGTCGCCGAAGTACCAGCTGTTCGCCACGTTGCTCTCGTGGGCCGACGACCAACGCCGGTTGCGCGTTCGGGCCAACGCCGACGTGCCCGACCAGGCCAGGATCGCGAGAGGCTTCGGAGCGGAAGGCATCGGATTGTGCCGGACCGAACACATGTTCTTCGCAGAAGACCGTATTTCGATCATGCAAAAGATGATCTTGGCACGGACCAAGGAAGAACGTGAAAAATTTCTTGATCAACTGTTGCCGTTGCAAAAACAAGATTTTATCGGGCTCTATCGGGAGATGGAGGGTTTCCCGGTCACAATCCGTTTGCTCGATCCGCCGCTCCACGAGTTTTTGCCGAAGCGCGAGGAACTCATGGTTGAGATCGCGCAACTTGAGTTGACGGGGAATGACGGGTCCAAGCTCGAGGAGAAACGCCGATTGCTGACCCGAGTGGAGGAACTCCATGAATTCAACCCCATGCTCGGTCTGCGGGGATGTCGGCTGGGAATCACGATGCCGGAAATCACCCGCATGCAGGCGAGGGGGATCATGGAAGCGGCCTGCGAGTTGGCGAAGGAAGGCAAGAAGATCGTGCCGGAGATCATGATTCCCCTCGTGGGCATGGTCTCCGAAATGAAATCCCAGAAAGATTTGGTGAGAGAGGTCGCACAGGAGACGATGAAACGGTACGGCGTGAAATTGAATTACTTGGTCGGCACGATGATCGAGTTGCCGCGCGCGGCAGTGACGGCCGATCGGATCGCGCGGGAGGCGGAATTCTTCTCGTTTGGGACGAACGACCTGACGCAGACGACGTTTGGCTTCTCGCGCGACGATGCGGCCAAGTTCATCGATTTCTATAGGGCCGAGAAGATCATGGATTCGGATCCCTTCGCCGTGCTCGACCGCGAAGGCGTCGGTTCACTGATGAAACAGGCGATCGAAGGCGGGCGCAAGACGAGGGCCGGCATCAAGTTGGGCATCTGCGGTGAACATGGCGGCGATCCCAGCTCCGTCGAGTTTTGCCATCGGCTCGGGTTGGACTATGTGAGTTGTTCGCCGTTCCGAGTGGCCATTGCGCGGCTGGCGGCGGCACAGGCTGCGATCGCCGAAGCGGACGCCAAGCCGTCAGCATCCAAGAAAACCGCGATGGCGCGCGCCAAGACGGTGAAGTCCGCGGAGGTGTCAAAGTCTTCGAGGCGGGCCAAGCCGGCGCTCAAGACGCCTTCAGGCAGCCGCAAGAAACGGTGACGGACCGCACACGAGATCTCCACTATATGACCCTGGCGCTTCGTCTCGCCGAGAAGGGCCAGGGAACGACCAGTCCGAATCCGATGGTTGGAGCCGTCGTGGTTCGCCAAGACAAGATCGTCGGACGGGGTTTTCACCTCCGACCCGGGACTCCTCACGCAGAAATTCCCGCGCTCCGGCAGGCAGGGAAGCAGACTCAAGGCGCCACATTGTACGTGACCCTTGAGCCCTGCTGCCATCTCAAGAAACGAACCCCTCCTTGTGTCCCGGAGATCCTCCGCGCTCGTGTCCGCCGTGTGGTGATTGCGATGCAGGATCCGAATCCATCCGTAAGGGGAAAAGGAATTGCAGCGCTTCGGCGGGCCGGACTCTCGGTCACGGTCGGAGTGGCCCGCTCGAAGGCGGAGGAATTGAACAAGGCCTATTGTCATTGGATACAAACAGGTCGTCCTTATGTGACGCTCAAGGCGGGCATGACGCTTGATGGCAAGGTGGCCACGGCCTCTGGTGAATCTCGGTGGATTACCGGGGAGTTGTCCAGGAGAGAAGTCCATCAGCTCCGCGGTAGTATGGATGCGGTTCTAGTCGGAGTCGGCACAGTGTTGATCGACGATCCTGCGCTGACCGCGAGAACCGGAACAGGATTGGATAAATTGGCGTCACGGCAGCCTCTTCGCATCGTAGTCGATAGCCTCCTGCGCACTCCTTTGAAGGCACATATTCTGACACAACAGGACAAGGCTAAAACGATTATCGCCACCACTCCCGCGGCTCCTGCGGTGCGGCGATCGCAGTTTCAGAAAAAGGTTATCGAATTACTCACGCTTCCTGTAGATCGGCGTCGTGTCTCGTTGTCCGCATTGCTTCAAGAACTCGGTCGGCGCGGTATCACGTCTCTCCTCCTGGAGGGGGGGAGTGAGATCAATGCGGCGATGCTGAAGGCCAAACTGGTCGATCACATTCGTCTCTACGTGGCGCCGCTGCTGCTTGGCGGGCAGAATGCCAAGGGTGTGATCGGAGGAGAAAGTCCGGCACGGCTTGGCGGTGCGATCGCGTTACGGCATGTGATAACCAGGTTCGTCGGCAATGATGTGGTGGTGGAAGGAGATCTGTGACCGCCTTGATCTGGAGTATCAGCCTGTTGGTGTGTCTTTCCGGTAATATGATTCCAAGTTTCGCGGAAGACTCGACACCGCCTGTCACCGACGTTGCTTCGCGCATCTTACAGTACCTCGATGCTTCTGACGGAGATGAAGCCGAACGACTCCTACAAGGCATCCTCTCCGACAGGAGTGCATCCGTCGAAACCGTCTCCCAGACCATAAAGGCGGAACGAATCTATCAAAGCCAACCCCTTGGGCATCTTCCTGATGAACAGATCGTGAGCCGGGGACAGACCTATGGGCTGTCGCTGTTCATCCCGCCGACATACCGAACTTCGAAGGCCTATGCACTTGTCGTATGCCTACATGGATATGGTTTTACCGGCGAAGAATATTTGGAACGGTGGCGGACACGGTTGGGTGAGGACTATCTCTTGGCCTGTCCCACCTATCCCTCTGGGGCCTGGTTTACCAGGCGTGCTGAAGATTTGGTGTTGGAGACGATCCGGCAAGCGAAACGCCGGTATCATGTCGATCCCGACCGGGTGTTTCTTACGGGCATGTCGAACGGCGGGATCGGAGCGTGGCTGATCGGGATGCACCATGCGCCGTTGTTTGCCGGCCTTGCCCCCATGGCGAGCGGCCTGGACAATGTGCTGATGCCGTTTCTGGCGAATCTCCGAAACACACCCGTCTATATCATTCATGGAACGAAAGATCAGGTGATGCCGGTGGACCTGAGCCGCTCGATCGTCCGAGAGCTGGACCTGCTCGGGTATCCCCATGTGTATCGTGAGCATCAACGTGAGCACCCAATTGCAGGCGGACATTATTTTCCCAAGGAGGAATTGCCGGACCTTGTCGACTGGTTCGGTCATCAACGCCGTGAGCCGCTGCCGGCAAGGCTGACCATTGTGCGTGACGGCAGCCATTTTCAAGCGTTCAACTGGGTGCGCCTGGATTCGACCGATCCGATTGCGGCATTTTCGGACGATCTGGTGGACAAGCGCGACGAGCGAATCAAACGTCGGGTGTATGCCAGACTGGACGCATCGATGGTTGGACATAATCGCATCGAGGTGAAGGCCGAGCACGTCCAACGGTATAGTTTATTTCTGAACGCGCAGTTGATCGATTTCTCCAAGCCGCTTACGGTGGTGACGAACGGCCGTCTCTCGTTCGAAGGCGTCGTTATACCGTCCGTCGAAACCTTGCTGAGACAAGCCAGACTCCGACATGATCCCGAGCGACTCTTCCCCGTTCACCTCACGATTGACCTTGCGAAGCCGGCGTCATGATTACCTCATGGCGGTTTCGGCCCGGCCCTGTGACACACATGCTTGTTGTTTGCATGGGCATGGGGATTCTTGTGTCGGCCGGGCATGGCCGGTCAGACGCGTGCACGTTGTCTCAAGGTCATGGCGGGCTCATATTTCCGGTCGACAGGGTAGATCCCGGGTGGACCTGTCGATTGCAAGCCGTCATCCAAAACCATACGACTGAGAGCAAAGTAGGGCCCATCCGAACCGCTCTCTCTGAATCGCTGTATCGGCATTTGCTGGATCACCCTCCGATGACCGCGGTGTTGATCCGGCGCCTGCGCCTTGGTCTCTACCAGTCGGAAGTGCGTGGCCCAGGCCGTTTCTGGGGTGATGATGCGGAGGGCACGAAGGGCATGGTTGAACTGGTGTACGAGGATCCCGAGTCCCGTATTTACTTTCTTGAAGGAACCCATGAGAGCCGCTTGCTTCCTCACGTGTCGGGAAAAGCGGTCGTCTTCCTCAGGATGGGTGTTGTGCGCGACGCGAATGGGAACGAAGCGATGGACAGTACATTGGTCGCGTACACCAAGTTGGATAATCGGTTCCTTTCGGGCTTGGTGTCCCTTCTCCATCCGCTTGTCTCCAGGCTTGTCACGAGCCGGTTACAAAAAGGAGTGGAGACGGTGAATCGATTGGGGATGACCATGAACCAAGACCCCCAACGGGTGTTGCTCGAAGCGATGAAGCCGCCGTCGGTGGCGGAACAGCACGTAGCGTTTTTGAAAGAGGCGTTGAGAAAGAACAATGCCGACAAGGCAATCTCACGCGACAGAATGACTCCATGACCACATCGCGCAGCTTCGTCCTGATCTGCACGGTCGGCATCTTTTGTTTCATCAGCTACAACATGGTGCGGATGCCCGCCCTCTCCTTGTTCGCCGAATCGCTCGGGGCAGGCCCGGAACGGATCGGGTTGATCGTGTCCGTTTCGACCTTAACAGGTGTCTTGCTCAAACTGCCTTCCGGCGCCCTCTCCGATATCTATGGCCGGCGGTTCCTCCTGCGGATCGGCGTGGTGGCGTTCGGGCTGCCGCCGTTTCTCTATCCCTTCATTACAAGTCTGGACGCGCTGACGGCGCTGCGATTTCTGCATGGCTTGGCAACCGCCATCTTTGCACCAAGTGCCCTTGCCACTGTCGCGGAGCTCTATCGGGAACGGCGTGGTGCGGCGCTCGGGACCTATACGGCCTGCACGCAATCCGGCTCGCTCTTGGGTCCCTTTCTTGGAGGCTATCTCATCCATGCGGCGGGGTTCTCGACGGCGTTTGTCACAGCCGGTGTGTTCGGCTGCGTGGCGATGGTGTTGTTCTATAGCCTGCATCTCGACGTTTCCGTGCCGCAGCGGAAGGAACAGGGAACGGCCGCTGTGCTGTCCGAAATGTGGAAAGGGTTTTCGGTCGTCGCCAAGAATACCAAGGTGCTGATCACCAGTGTGACCGACGCCGCCAAAATGATCGCCAACGGAGCGTTAATGGCGTTTTTGCCGTTGTACGGAGTGTCGGCGGGATTGAACCCCGGTGAAGTCGGCCTGTTGTTTACCGTACAAGCGTGTACGTCGTTCTTTTCGAAGCCGATTATGGGACGAGTATCAGACCGCATGGGTCGCCAGCCGCTGATCCTTCTGGGGCTCTCCATTTGCGCCGGAACCTTTGTCTGTATCCCGCACGTGTCGATGTTTCCCGTTTTGCTCCTGCTGTCTGCGGGATTCGGGTTCGGCGAGGCGGTCGTGTCGTCTTCTTCTTCAGCTCTCGTGGCAGACAGCTCGGAATTTAAAACGCTGGGAGCCGGCATGGGGATGCAAGGAACGATCATGGACATCGGGCATGCCAGCGGTCCCCTTCTGGCCGGTCTGCTGATTGCAAGTCTGAGTTATCCCATGGCCTTCGGCGTCATCGCCGGGGTGCAGCTGCTGGCGGCGGGGGTATTCTGGGTGACGATGAAGCGAATGTAGACGCTGCCATCCCGATAACTGCTGCGATATAATGGGCGGCGTGATGAGGGAGATCGCGACCGAGAATCTTGTGATCGGCGTGCTGGCCGGTCTGGGCGTTGTGGTGCTGATTGTGCTGTTCGTCTATGTGGTGAAACAAATCCTCGTGAGGAAAGACTGATGTTCTCTGGCATCGTTGAAGAAATGGGCGGGATTACCGTCCTGAGAAAAACGCTGGCGGGAGCCAAGCTCACGATTTTGGCCTCGACCGTGATGGGCGACCTCAAAGTGGGTGACAGCGTCAGCGTGAATGGAATTTGTCTGACGGTCGTCTCGAGGAGCGAGCGTGACTTTTCCGTGGAAGTCTCGCCTGAAACGCTCTCGGTGACGACGCTCGGCAGTTTCGCCGTAGGCATGCCGGTCAATCTAGAACGAGCCATGAAGCTCAACGAGCGCATCGGCGGGCATCTGGTGGCCGGTCATGTGGATGGTGTGGGTGTCATTCGTACCCGACATCAAGACGCCAATGCGATCATCCTCACCATCGAAGCGCCGCAAAACATCCTGCGATACTGCGTGGTAAAAGGTTCCATCACGGTCGATGGGATCAGCTTGACCATCAATGACGTGAGCGACAATGGGTTCTCCGTCACCATCATTCCGCACACCGCCAAAGTGACGACGTTAGGTCTGAAACAGGTCAAAGATACCGTGAATCTGGAGTCCGATCTCATCGGCAAATACGTCGAGCGCCTGCTCCAAGAGCGTGGGCAGGTTTCGCCGAAACCGGCACCTGTTATCGACAAAGACTATCTTCAGAAGCGAGGATTGATCTGATCGCTGCGAATGGGACGCGTTTCTGGCTGCCACCGTGCTCAGCCGCATCTCTTCTTATACATCTCATCTGAGCAATAGCGGATGCTTGACCTATACCGCGTAGCGGAATAGACTGACATCTGATGATACGGTCATTCCGGTCGAAGGCGACCGAGTCACTGTTTGCCGATGAAGAGGTGCCCCGCTTTCGCGCATTTGAGAGGATGGCCAGACGAAAGCTATTGCTGCTCCATCGGGCGAAGTCGCTGGATGATCTGCGCGTTCCGCCAGGAAACCGTTTAGAAGCCTTGCGTGGAACTCGAAAGGGACAGTACAGCATTCGTATTAACGATCAGTGGAGGATTTGTTTTGTGTGGGCTCAGGGCGATGCCCGTGATGTCGAGATTGTGGACTACCATTGAGGTGCACTATGGCGCGAAAACGCTTGCTGGAGCCGATACATCCGGGTGAAATTTTGTTTGAAGAGTTCATGAAGCCAATGAACATCAGCATTAATCGGCTTGCCCGTGAGATTCATGTCTCGCCGGGCCGGATCAGCGCCATCGTTAATGGAAAGCGTGCTATCACAGCCGATACCGCGCTCCGGCTCAGCCGGTATTTGGGAACGTCGTCGGATCTCTGGATCGGACTCCAGGGGGAGTTTGACCTACGAGTCGCCAAACGTACGATAGGGTCAGAAATCGAGAGGCATATCCAGCAATATGTTGCGTGAGATCGCATGTTCAAAAGTGACGACACTTGGTCTCAAGCAGGTGAATGATACGGTCAATCTCGAATCAGACCTCATCGGCAAGTACGTCGAGAGCCTGCTCCAAGAGCGTGGCCAGCTTCCCAAACCCACCGTCAGCATTGATAAAGATACCTGCAGGAACAGTGCTCAACTTAGCTGGGGAAGTGCTGTTCGCCCACCGCTGAGTTAAAACCTCTCGGCTCCCTCGAAATCAACCCTACCGCTAAATGTAATCAATTCTTAGGAGCCTGGCTAGGTGAGACTTGACGGAGCCAATAGATCGGCCGAGAATATGCTGCGCTGGTGCCGGTTCCTCACGATCCAGAAATTACTCGGGCACAAGGACGTCAGTATGACGATGACTTACACCCATGTGCTTCACCGTGGACCAACAGGTGTCTGCAGCCGGTTGATCAGCATGTGAACCCATTCATGGGACGGGTGTTATGCGGACCGGCCTAAACATAGTTAGCCAGGCAGAGAGACAATGACGCCAGACTGCACCGAGTTGGAGTGGATGTACCAGCCAGCAGACCTCTTTGAGGCGGTGCACCGCTCTGCCAACACTGAGTATGAGCTAGTCATTGAGGATGGCCGAGTCGTTGCGACTCTGACCGTCCCTCAAAATCCTGTTGCCGAAGACCTTGAGGGACAGATTGAGGCGCATGTTACCTCAATTTTCCTGGTAAGACAGCTTCAGGTGCATCGCACGTACACGCTTCAAGGGCCGCGCGTCTACCAGCATGAGAGAGGGCAGAGAAACGTGGCCATCCGTGTTAGCTCTGTGCTGAGTGCGGAATCCGTTGGTCAACCCGACATTATTCTTCGAGACCAGTCTGGTAACATTATGCGGGACACGAGAGCCGAACGCATCGCCGCGTACACCTCTATTGGAATCCATCACGCCCAAGCTGACCCGATCGACTGTACTGCATCGGCTGTTCACGAGCTATTCTCGGTCCATATCAGATCCAAACAATGAGCTCGTCCACCTTTACGAGATCCGGGATGCCCTTTCCCAACATTACGGCGGCGAGCAGAAGGTTCGTGCTACCTTGAACATCAATCGTGCCGAATGGCAGCGCCTTGGCGTCCTCGCAAACGTTGAACCCCTGCAACAAGGGCGGCATCGCGGCAAAAACATTAGCGGCCATCGAGTCGCCAGCAGCGGGGAGTTGGAGGAGGCTCGAAGCATCGTCCGCAATTGGATCATGGCCTTCGCGCAGACCCTCTGAGGAACGAAGGAACCGGCTAACCACACCCTGCGGCGGACCGGGGCAGAGCGGTGGTGTACGGCTTGGGGGCCCCGTCACGGGTGGGGTGCAGTGCGTTAGACCGACATCGAGGAGAGCGTCAGATGAGGCGGGACTTGGACCTGATCCGGAAGATGCTGCTGGCAATCGAGGATTCCCCTTCTGGATGGGCGCCTGACATCAAGATCGATGGCTACTCGGACGTACAGATCGGATATCATGCACATCTGATGATCGGCGCCGAGCTTGCTCGGGGCAGCGATGTTAGCACTATGGGGAACCAGGCACCTAAGGCATGATCACAAGCCTCACGTGGGAAGGCCATGAGTTCACCGAGGCGGCACGAGATGAGAGGCGCTGGAAGAAGGCCGTGGGCATTGTGGCCGAGAAGGGCGGGAACATCACACTCGATGTCATGAAGCAGCTTCTCATGAGCCTCATGAAGGGAACCTTGGGACTCCCGTGAGCAAGGAGCGGTTCAACAATCGGTTGGAATAGGTGAACGCGGTGTCAGCGATGGTCGTTTGACGCTCACTCCCCGTGAGCCCTACTGAAACGGTTTTCAGCCAATGACAGCACCACAGGTATTTATCTCGTATTCTGGGCATGATTCATTTGAGACGAGCCTGCTGCAATATGCGATCGAGACCCTGCTCAATCGTGAGGGAGTGGTCGCCTGGACATTCCAACGAGATCAGGTTCGTTCGGAGAAAGAAATTGCAAACAGCTTAAAGCAACGGGTCCGTGAATCGGTCGCCACTATTTTCTTGGTTTCACCAACTACTCTTGATGGTGGAGCGACTCAATGGATGGAATTGGCCTATTCCGACGCATTCGACGTGCCCACTTTTGTGCTTTTACACCATTTGGAGTACGAAGAACTCAAAGCGAAGGAACGCGGCGTTCCTCCACTGCTTCTGTCCAGTCAGTGCAATTCGGCGCATGACTGGAAGCGCATCGTGGAGGATATACGCAACCTCCTAAACAAGGGGAAGTAGCAATGGCCGAAAAGATTTTTCTTTCATACGCACAGCAGGACCGCAAGATTGCAGAACGGATTGAGGGTTACCTGCGAAAACATGGAATCGTCACTTCGCCAGAGGTGGAGTTCTTTGATCCTCAGAAGGGCATTCAAGCTGGAGATAATATTCGCGCGATTCTTAAAAACGAGATAGCGGCATCAAGCACAGTTGTAATCATAACGTCCCCCAATAGCGCTCAATCACAATGGGTTAGTTACGAAGCGGGTATGGCATCTGCTCTAGGAAAACCCATTGTCGTGGTTGGTGTCGGCGGCGTCGGGAGCAAATTTGCTCAAGCGCTCGGCGATGTTCGAACAATCGAAATAAAGGACGAGGACTAACCTCACGCTCCAGTCGAGGCCACAAAGCGGCGCAGCTGAGCGCTTCTAGGTTGGGGTCGGATCTTGAATCGTGCACGTGGATGTTAACGCGGTCTATGGAATTCTCTGTACGATATCCTCATACACCGTCTTGCGATGTTGAATTCCTAGGACCCACACTTCTTCTCCTTCGATCTTATACACGACGCGATAGTCCCCGACACGGAGCTTCCAGTAGCCTCTCAATGTCTTGCAAAGAGGTGTGCCGTATTGGTGCGGAGCACGAGTCAAGCGCGACTCAATGGTTCCAGCAATCCGGACGTGGAGATTTTGAGGAATAAGGGGGGGTATCTTCGTCCGCGACGGCAGGGTGGTACCGAAGTGCGAAGGACACTTATCGTCTCAATCGTTTGAGCGGTGCCCAGGTCTGAGCATGTGTTAAGGCTTTCTTTCTGTCGAACGTCTGCTCTCGATCTTTGGCCAGACCTGCCAGTGCTCGATCTTCTTCGGCTTCCAGTGCGTCTTTGACGAGATCCCGCACCTTCAGCGAAAGTGACACGCCATCCCGCTTCGCCCAATGCCGGAGCTCCTCGTAAATCGGTTCTTCCAGGACGACATTCACGCGGTGATTTGTGGATGCCATTAAAAGTCCTTTCTACAGAGTATGGGACTCTTTACGGCTCATTACGAGCAGACGAACGGTAGGCAACGTGAAGAGCCAAACCTAAGATCACGGAGAAAATGATCCCGACGCCAAGCTGAAAATCGAAGCTCAGTGGCCCAACATAAATTTTATACAGCTGCAAAAGGATCAGGGGGAGGACAACCGCCAGGACAAGCGCGATCATATGCCGTCGCAAATAGATCGGCTCCCCTGGCTTTCTCCCGCCCCTTCCCAATGTCGTCACTCCTCGATCGTGGAAATATCGCCCGGGTCTTGTCCCAGTTCTTTCGCCTTCAACACGCGCCGCATGATTTTTCCGGAGCGAGTCTTCGGCAGTGACGACACGATGTCGATTTCAGACGGGACGCCGATCTTGCCCAATTCTTTCAGAACTTGATCCTTGATCGATTTGATGAGGGCCGGGCTTTCCTGCTCTCCTTGTTTCAAAATGATGAAGGCCTTGATTGATTCACCGACTGTCTTATGCGGCTTGCCGATGACCGCTGCCTCCGCGACGGCAGGGTGGCTGACTAAGGCGCTTTCGACTTCGGCGGTTCCAAGCCGGTTGCCCGCGACTTTGATCACGTCATCCGCACGTCCCATGAACCACATGTAGCCGTCTGAGTCTTTGTGACAGACATCGCCGGCCGTATAACAATTAGGGATCGTATTCCAGTAAGCCCTGTACCGCTCCGGATCTTTGTAAATCGTACGCATCATGGAGGGCCACGGTTTTTTGATGACGGCGAAGCCGCCGGCGTTGGCAGGGAGACTGTTTCCCTCGCGATCGACGACGTCGGCTTCAATCCCCAAAAAGGCGCGCGTGGCCGAGCCGGGTTTCAGCGGCACGGTGGGAAGCGGGGAAATAAGGATTGCCCCCGTTTCCGTCTGCCACCAGGTGTCCATGATCGGTTTGTCCCCGCCCGTCACGCGGTGGTACCATTCCCACGCTTCAGGGTTGATCGGTTCTCCGACACTTCCAAGAATACGAAGCGTCGAGAGATCGAATTTCTTCGGCCAGTCTTCGCCGTAGCGCATGAGCAGGCGAATGGCGGTCGGGGTCGTATAGAAAATCGAGACCCCGTACCGTTCGATGAGATCCCACCAGCGCCCAGGATTTGGATGATCCGGTTTCCCTTCCGCGGTCAGAATCGTGGCCCCATTAAGAAGAGGACCATAGACGATATAGCTGTGGCCTGTGACCCAGCCTGGATCAGCTACGCAGAAATACACGTCCTCATCTTTCAGGTCGAACACATACTTCGTCGTCGTATAGGTGCCGACCATGTACCCTCCATGGACATGGACCACACCCTTCGGCCGGCCGGTCGTGCCGGAGGTATAGAGAATATACAGCGGTGCTTCGGCATCCAGCTGTTCTGCTTCGCAAACCGGTCGTTCATGCTCGACCCACTCCTTCCAGTCGATTTCCTTCGGAGCGGCAAGGGGAGAGTCGGTGATCAGGCGGCGTACGACCACCACATGGTCGATCGTCGGACAGGTTTTAAGGGCCTCGTCCACGACCGATTTCAATGGGATGGTCTTGCCGCGGTCGAACCCGACATCCGCCGTAATCACAAGCTTGGCCTCCGCATCGTTGATACGGCTGGCCAGGGCTGGGGCGCTGAACCCTGAATAGACGACACTGTGAATCACGCCGATTCTGGCGCACGCCAGCATGGCGATGACTTGTTCAGGTATTTTGGGCAAATAGATGGTGACACGATCGCCTTGTCGGAGACCCAGCTTTTTCAGGGCGTTGGCGCAGCGGTTCACCTGCCGGTACAGTTCCGCATAGGTGAAGATGCGTTCTTGATCCTGTTCGCCCACCCAGATCAATGCGACTTTGTTCTTTCGCCAGGTCTTGAGGTGACGATCCAGGCAGTTGTAGGCAATGTTGCATCGTGCGCCGACGAACCATTTCGCCCAGGGATAATTCCACTCCAGCACCTTCTCCCAAGGAGTGAACCACTCCAGCTCCTTGGCTTCACGGTTCCAAAACGCTTCAGGGTCTGCGATGGATTTCTTGTATTCGGTCTCGTAGTCTTTGATATAGGCTGCGGCGATTGTCTTGGCGGTCGGCTGGTACGTCCGACTTTCCTTCAACAAGGTCTCGATCTGTTCGCTCATGGGATAGCGTCTCCTTCTTCAGCACAGTCTATCGCCGACGCGCAATTATGGAGAAAGTCGCGGGCGCCTGCAACCATGCAGTTGCGCCGAAACCATTACGGCGATGGCGTTGGCGAATTCCTCTCGACTCAGTTTCTTGACACCCCGTCTGAGCGAGAGATAGGCTAATTCGATGATCAGCGCCAGATATGTTGCGAGGAACTTCTTGGTGATTTTCTTTAGCCCACTCTTAGTGGGTGCGTATCTCCTCGGCATTGCCCCATTGATCAGTTTCTCGACTGCAGAGGCCCAGTTGGGGAAGCCGGAAGGTCTGTATTACAAGTCTTGGGCTATCATCATCGGCATCGAGCACTACGTTTTAGCTCCTCCCATTCCAGGGGCGATCAGCGATGCCAAGCAGGTTGCCGAGGCGTTTCGGCGCTTGGGGTTCGAGGAAGTGGTCGAGCTCTACGACAAAGATGCCAGTTCACGGCGTCTCCACCAGCTTCTCAACGACATGTTGCCGAGAAAAGTTGGGCGCATGGACCGGCTCGTGATTTTCTACGCGGGCCATGCCGGCTTTAGCCAGGATGCCGAAGGACAAGACCGTGGGTATCTGGTGCCGTTTGATGCACAGGTCAATAACGTGACGAAGTCAATCACGGTCGACCACTTGAAAGAATTCACGAGGCGCTCGGCTTCCAAGCACATCGTCTTGATTTTCGATGCGTCGATGTTCGGATGGGAGACCACCGAGCCTCCCGGGCTTTCGTTGGAAGGACGGCTGGCCCCGGAATCCGATACGGAGCGGCGTGCAGTCCACGTGATTAGTGCGGCAGGGAAAGGAGAGACTGCCGTTCGCTCCGAGAAGGGGAGTCGTTTTGTCGAAGCCTTGCTGGATGGACTTTCAGGCTCCGCCGATCTGGATGGAAACGGCTGGCTCATGGCTTCCGAGTTGGGAACCTATCTGTCGCGACAGATTGAGACGGCCTCCAACGGAATCCAACATCCGTCCAGTCTACGCATCGACGGCGATGGAGACGCAGTGTTGGTCGAAGGACCCAGGTCGGCGTTTACGCTTGGTGTCGCACCTCAGACTCTTGCTGAACGGCAACGGGAGGCCAAGGCTCAGTACGAACGGGCCTTTGCGTTGTTACGGGAAGGCAGGTCCGCAGAAGAGGCGTTGGAGCGACTGGACCGTGCGATCGGTTACGATCCCACCTACGGAGACGCCTACGTTCTGAAAAGCTATGTTCGACTGGAAGTGGTGCCGAACCTAGACGAAGCCTTGGCGATCGGCCTCCTTGCGGTGAAATATGCGCCGGGGAACCCGGATTCGTTTTACACGCTGGGTTTGATCTACGAAAAGCACGGCAAATTTGCAGAGGCGGAATCGGCTTTCCGGCAAGCATTGCGCGTGAACAATGACTATCAGGACGTCTACTTCGCGTTGGGAACACTGTATGCCGATCATCTGAATGATCATCCCAAGTCGATGGAAGCGTTTCGCCGGTACTTGGAACTGGGAGGTACGCATGCTCGTGCCCGTGCTGCCGTTCATGAAACCGGCACGATGGTGCCTTAATCCTTTTCACCGCCTTTCAGGTATCCGAGACCGATCTTGACCGCTCGACGGGTGATTTCCGCCCAGCGTGCTTGGGGGTAAGCCGAAAGCACCGCCGCCGCTTTGGGATCCTGGATCTCAAGGTTAAGAATTCTAATGACCCCGTCGTCAATCTGAATGTCTGCCACAGATCCCCCCTTCCATGATGTAACCGCTCGAAGCACGGCGTTGCGTTGACTGATATCAGGACCCATGTTAGCATGACTCCAACGTTTTTTCCCGGGACGTTAATCCTAGGAATGAGTACTTATATCTCAAGGAGGATTGTATGATCCGGTCACACGCGATTCAATCAAAGCTGGTCGGTCCTGGTCTTGCGATCCTCATCATTGGATTGGCGGCTTGTGGCGGTCCTCCGAAATGGGTCGAGAAGGGGTCTGGAGCCTATAACGAAAAAGACAGCAAAGCTTTTTATGGGGTAGGGGCGGTCGCGGGGGTCCGTAATGCGCCGCTTGCCTGGGATACGGCCGAGAATCGCGGGAGGGCGGAGATCGCCAAAACATTCGAAACCTACACCGGGTACCTGATGAGAGACTATGCGGCCTCGACGACGGCCGGAGATTTTACCAGGAATACGGAAGAGCAGAATGTGGAGCGCGCCATCAAGACCATTACGACGACCACACTTAGCGGAGTCCGGAAAATCGATCAGTACATGGATCCCAAGACCAACACTTATTACGTCCTGACCAAGTTGAGTCTGGAAGATATGAAAAACAACTTGGAGCAGGCCAAAGAGCTAAATTCACAAGTACGGGACTTCGTCCGGAGGAACGCCGACCGCCTGTTCGAACGGTTGGAGCAGGAAGAAGAAAAGCGAGGCGTTCGCTAAATCCATGGAGCATGAGACGCTTTTTTCTTCCCGGAGGTTCATGGTGACCAAGACATTTCGTCCTTCGCTTGTCGTCACGGCGAGCGTAGTTCTGGCGTTGTCCGGGTGCGGACACGAAACCAAGGTGACTCGGGTCGATACCGGGCTCGTCACCGACTTGAGCGGTCGGTGGAACGACACGGATTCCCGGATGGTCGCCGAAGCGATGGTCAAGGATGCGCTGCAATATCCATGGCTCGGGAATTTTGAAAAAGCGAACCAACGTCAACCTGTCGTCGTGGTGGGGACGGTCTTGAATAGCAGTCATGAACATATCAGCGTGCAAACCTTCATCACGGATTTGGAACGAGAACTCACCCATTCCCAGAAAGTCACGTTCGTGGCCGGCAAAGGTGAGCGGGATGAGATTCGGACCGAACGGAAAGAGCAGGCCATTTACGCGCGCGAGGACACTCAGAAAGCTCCCGGAAAAGAGACAGGCGCCGATTTCATGATGAAGGGGACGATCGCCACCATTCTTGATGAAGCCGACGGAACCAAAGCGGTCTTCTATCAAGTGGATCTTCAGATGATCGATCTGGAGAACAATGCGAAGGTGTGGTACGGGCAGAAGAAGATCAAGAAGGTGGTTGAAAAGAAACGCACCGTCTTTTAAGTTCCACGGACACTGTTGAACGCAATCTTCCCACGCTTTGCCCACGGGGATCCTGTGCGGTGGGGCGTTGTCACCCCGATCTCGTTACTCCCGTTTCTTGCCGTTCTCCTGTTTTTGACCGGATGCGGCCCTGCCGTCAATCGCTACCTCCTTGTCGAACAAAGCCTCGTCGCCGGTGATCCGGAACGCGCGGCGGCGATCATCGAGCAGACCAAGAAAGAATATGGCGCGAAGGGCCGCTTGCTGTACGAAATGGATCGAGGATTGGTGCTGCAGCTGGCGGGTCACTATCAGCTGAGCAATGCGGCATTGGAGCGGGCGGAAGAGGAGGTCGAGCGGCTCTATACGAGGACCATTCGCGCGGAAACCGCCGCATTCCTCACCAACGACAACGTCCTGCCGTACGAAGGCGATGCCTACGAGCATGTCATGATCAACGTGATCAAGGCTTTGAACTATGCGGCTCAAGGACAACTTCTGGACGCTCTGGTCGAGGTGCGACGGATCGATCATCGGTTGAATGTGCTCGGCGACCGGGTGAAGGATACCCAGAAGTACCGGACCGACGGGTTCGCCCGATATGTGAGCGGAGTGCTGTACGAGGCCTCCGGTGATCTCAATAATGCGTTCATCGCCTATCGCAACGCGTATGAAGCGTATGAAAGCATGCGCGGATGGTCGAGGACGCCCCCTCCGCCATCGTTGCGCGCGGATCTCCTGCGCACGGCCGAGGCCCTCCATTTAGCGGCGGAGTTCGAGGGATATCGGCAGGCATTTCCCGATGTCGCTTTGCAGCCGTTCTCAGACCAAGAGCAATTCGCCCAAGTCGTGATGATCAGTTATAATGGGCGCGCCCCACGAAAAGAGGATCTCTTCTTGGACTTACCGATTAGTCTTGATGCCGTACAGTTGGTCCTACTGAATAGAGGAATTTTCCAGTCGCCCTATCCGCGAGATCGTGTCGCGGACAGTGTTCTGTACGGACTCAATGGGCGGGTGGTCCGCGTTGCACTCCCGCGGTTGGTTCCGCAAAAAACACAAGTGCCATCTGAAAACATGACGCTGACCGATTCGACCGGCCGTGCGGTCACGGTACGATCTGAATTAGCACACAATGTCACGGCACTGGCGGAAAAAAGTCTTTCGGAGCGTTTGCCGGCGATCACGGTGAAAGCGTTGGCTCGATCTGCGACGAAGTTCGCGATGGCTGAAGGAGCCATGATAGGAGCGCAACAGGCTGCGGGGAGAGATGCCGCGCCGTGGGTCGGACTGTTGGTCGGGCTTGTGACTCATGGGTTGGCTGTGGCATCTGAGGAAGCCGACAAACGGAGTTGGCAAACCTTACCCGACGAGATTCATGTGGCGCGGGCATGGGTTCCACGCGGTGAGTATCGCGTGGCCATTCAACCTTCAGGACAAGGGGTAACGTCGGCCAAAGATGGGCAGATGGTCGCACTGGAGGCAGGCCAGACGATGTTCATCATCCAACGTGTGATGCAATGATGCACGCCCGTGGTTCGCCCATCAAACAAGCGTCGGCGTTCTTCGTCTGCCTCTGGCTGATCGTGTCGGTATCGGCGGGCTGTGCATGGTTCACTGGAAAAGAAAAGCCGGGGTGGGTCGATGGTCGGAGCTTGGAATATCCATTGGCTCAATACTTAACCGGAGTGGGACAAGCGGACAGTCGAAACAACGCAGAGGATCAGGCCTATGCGGCCGTGGCGCGTATTTTTAAGGCTGAAGTGGCGGCGCAGGCGAAGGACTGGGAGTCGTACTTGGTTGTCGAGAACCGCGGTGTCTCGAACGCCGAGCGACGGCTCACGATCGACAATGTGACGAAGGTCTCGACCGACAAGGTGCTTGAGAATGTCAGAATCGCGGATGCCTGGTACGACCCGGACAGTCGGGTGCACTACGCGTTAGCCGTGATGAGTCGTTCCCAGGCTGAAGCTTCGTTGATGGAGAAGCTTTCGGCGTTGGATCGCGCCATCGAAGCAGATGTCACCGAGTCACGGCATGTGGCCGACAAACTGGCCAAGATCCGCACCCTTCGACGGGCCGGGAGAAATCTCGTTCTGCGCGAGGTGTACAATACGGATCTCCGCGTGATCCGCCACACGGGGCTCGGAATCCCATCCTCTTATCAGGTAAACGAACTGTCAGGTGAGTTAGAGCAATTTCTTGCCTCGAATCTGGTGCTTGCGGTACAAGTGTCCGGTGACCAGGCGGAGCCGGCAGGGCGCGCACTGGCGGAAGGACTTATTCGGGAGGGACTTCGCGTGACCATCCAGATGGGACATGAAGAGGCGGATCCGACGGAAGTGATCATTCGAGGCACGGTCCGTCTCTTTCCTGTCGAGGTCCATGACCCGAATTTCAAATACGTTCGATGGTGCAGCGATTTCGAGATCGTGGAGCCGGGGACGCGCCGGGTCGTCGGGGCCGTCGCCCGTGGCGGTAAAGAAGGGCACTTGACGGAGCGTGAAGCGACGGCGAAGACGCTTCGTGTGATGCGGCAAGAGTTGTCGTCGGATGTCGCGAAGGCGATTGCCGCGCATATCTTCGGCGAGAGCGCGTTGCCAGAGGCGGCGACGATGCCGGCAAGTTGCCCGCGAGAAGCGTCAGGGATGAGGCGGTGAACGATATTCTTTCATGAGGGGAGGCAGCGATCGTGAAAAAATCAGATGAACTATCCGTCAGTCGTGCCCCGCGCAGCAGGGGGCGTGGGTTGACCAAGACCGGACAAAAGATCTCAAGCCGTCTGGCCAAGCGGCGATTGAACGAGCGACTGAAGGAAGACACGGTGTCTTTCAATAAAGGTAATCTAGCCGATACTTTGAGAAAAGAAGGCTACGAAGAGGTACCGCTCGATGAACTGCAAGACCGGCTCTCGAAGCTCGAGGGTCCGCTCGCGGAACTCATTTTGAAGGGGAGGGTGTAACGGGATGCCATACTACTACTTTGACTCCACCGCACTCATCAAGCGCTACAGCATGGAGCGGGGCACGAGAATCGTCAATAAGCTGATGGTGAAACGTGGGAAGGTCGCGATTGTCCCGACCTGGACGGTGACGGACTTCTATTCGATTCTCTGCGCACGCGCCCATGAAGGGCAGATTACGCGGGACGATTGTTATTCGGTGCTCTATAAGTTCGAAATCGAATCCAAGCAGGGGCTCTATCAGTTTATCGCACCCACGACGGAGACCTACTTGGCGACGAAAGAGTTGGTTCTGGAGTATCCGTTCCTTCGTTCACCGCAGGTGATGCATCTTGCGCTGGCGTTGGAGTTGAAGCCGTTACGATTGACCGTCGTCAGCGCGGATACCCAGCTTTTGGCGGCGTCAAAGACCGCGGGATTGCACATTGTCAATCTGGCGGAAGACTAGCATCGCCGAACCATTCTCACGAATACGGTCATGTGGCGCGGATATTGAGTGAGCGACCGCTGGAGGTTTCCTCCGACGCCTGTTTCAGCAAGTCCAGAACCGCTCGATTCCAACCGGCAGGACCGATGCCTGGTGCGCGAATCAAGTTGGGCAGATTGATATCAGGATCGTAGGAGCCGTCCGGTTTCTGTACCAGCACCGGATGATCAACCGTCAAGAGGAGCGGGAGATCGTTCAGACTGTCGCCGATGCCGATGGTTTCGACCTCGTCCGATGGGTCGGCCAGTCGCCGTTGCCGTTTGTAGCAGCGGAGCAGAATGTCGGCGGCCCGACCCTTGTCGTTGTTTCCCGTCAAGTGAAAGAAACGTCCGCCTCGAGTCCAATTCAAGCCACGTGTCACGACCTGGCGGCAGACTTCTTCGATCAACTTAGGGGGGCCGTTCACCAAGAACGGCTCATCGAATTCCCGCAGCATAGCCCGCAGCGCATCTTCCCGGGAGAGTCCTGTGGTGGCCATGACTTCGTCGACCGACAGATCGCCGAAGCCTCGAAGCGGTGTGCCCACCGCTTCTTCGATCTGCCGGAGTACATCACGCAGCAGCGCGTAAGGGGTCCCGAGTTCGATGACTTGATAGCCGGAACGGCGCCGCGACCGTTCGAGGGGAAAGTCGAACGTATCGAAAGGCACGAACACCGCCGCGCCGTTCTCGACGATGAAGGGATTGTGGTGATCGAGACGCTCTCGCAGCGGTTCGATTTCCGCGCGGGTCTTTCCGGAGACGAGAATGATCGGAACGTTCTCCGAGCGGAGCGCGCTCAATGCCGGCCTCGCCTCGTCAAAGGAATAGGTGTCGTTGTCCAGGAGACAGCCATCAAGGTCTGAAAATAAGATATAGCGTGACATGGTTTTAGAGATGTCGTAAGTCCTCGTTGATGTGCGACCGGGAATGTCCGGCCAGACGTCGCTCCAGAAAATCCTTAGCCAGATCCTTACCGCCCAGCCCCAGCGCCAGCGCGGCGGCAAGAACAAGTCCTCCCCAGGTAATGCCGAATCCGACGACGACGATGTGCTGGGCGATTCCCAACTGCTCGAGCGCCATGGCAACCGTGAGGAGCTGAATGCCCCAACGTGTCCCGGCTGCGATCCAGCGGGCCGGCGGCAACCCGGCGTTCACGGCCGCGATGAGGACCGCCTGAGATACAAAATTCGAGATGAGATAGCCGATGATCCCGATCACGGCCGCTGTGACCAAGTGCGGGATGTAGGACAACAGTGAGTGAGCCGCTTCATTGATCGGGGCGACGTCGAGCGCGCCCAGCGATGCCGTGGTGGCAAAGATGACGATCAACCAGTAGGTAATCCTGCCGATGATATAGGAGGGGTCGGATTTGATGCCACCCCTCAGCAGGGCCGACGCGATCCCGATCCGATCACAGAGCCGATCCAGACCGATGACGCGAAGCAGGCGTTCCATCAAATGTCCCATGCCCCAGGCGACGCCCAGGCCGACCAACAAAAGAATCATCATGGCCAGGATATTAGGAAGAATGGCGAAGACGCGTTCACCGAGAGCAGCGACGGGTCCAAGTAACGTGTGTTCCCAGGTTGAAGTCATGGCTGGCTCCTTTCAGGCCTCGCGGGGGTGGCGGTGATGACGTCCCGCGCATCATGAGACTGAGGCCAACGAGTCACAAGATAGTCCTTCTGTTTCTCGAAAGTTCGGCACAGCGTTTCGATGAGATGTTCCGCTTCCGCGGTCGTCAATCCCTGACTGTCCAGCACGAATGACGCAGTCTTCCCCAAGTAGAGAGGGGTCAGCGCTTTCAGGAGATGTTCTTGCGGGAGCACGCTCCGATGATGAGCCAGGGCGGCGTCATAAATGATTTGGGCCCACAACGAATCGGGAATGCGGAAATCGCGGATGGGGCTGTCCCGAAGGCGGGACAGCTGATCCAGTGCGTCTTCAGAGAGAATGCGCGCCCAAATATCGTGGAGGTCCGTCAGTCCGAGATGAAACAGGTCCACCATCCGTTCGACGTTCACATTTACCGGCTCCACGCCCACTTCATACTGAAAGCCGAAGAGCGGCACTTTCCGCGAGTCAGTGATGGAGAGCCAAGTGGGGGCATGGGCTTCCATCAAGGCGAACAAGGCGCCCACAACCTGTCTCAGCATGGAGGACAGGTCGGCGGCAGGGTCCTTGGGATCGTGAATCTTGGCCCCGAGAAAACTCTGACAGACCCTGGCTCCGCTCGTAATGGCTTCGGTCGTCATCCAAATGTCGATTCCGAAGCGCGCGACATCCGACTCCCAGACGTGCTTTTCGAGATAGTGCTGGGCCAGGTCTCCGGTGAATCCGAAATCGCCGCCGATCGGCTGACGGACCTCCTGACCATAGAGGGCTCGGGTGAGGGGATAGGCGATACTGTTGGTGATGGTTCCGTCGTACTTATGGCGCCGATAGAACGGAGCCACATAATCGTAGCCTTCCTTGATGATCGGATGAAGAAGCAATTCCATCCACTCGGGCGTGATACTGCGGACGTCCGAATCGACGACGGCACAGGCTTTGACCTTGAGCCGACGAGCGATCTCGAAAATCGTGCGAAATGCACTGCCCTTGCCCGGAATGCCATGGTAAGGTGTGATAATGCGGTGCAATGTGCTCTGCCGATCGCTGATAAACAGCGGTTCGAGATCGACCATCGTATGGGCGACGATGGCCGGGGTGTTGTCGGAGGACCCCCCGTCGGCATTCACCAGGACGGCTCGCTGACCGTGAAAGTACTTTGCCAGGCCGGCACCGACGGCACGGACGACATGCCCGATGGTCCCGGCATTATTGAAGCTGGGGATGCCCACCAGAATGTCGGCGCTGCGGACCGCTCCGAGCAGCTCTTCGGTTTCAGGTGTGAGCGGGATCAGGCCGGTGTTCATGAGACAGGTTGCCTCGTTTCCGCCGCGGGGTCCCAAGCATGGTCTTGCTCGACGGCATCCATCAGCCGATGAAAGATGTCGGGTACGGCATGGGTGACGCGGCTCCAATTCGAAATCATGGGGACGCCCAACGGGTCCTCGAGAAAACTGTCGGTGGCCAATGTCATGCCACGCAGAAACACTTCGACGGCCCGCCGCTCTTCATGGCGGTCGAAGCGCAAACTGTTGATCGCCGCATCATTTTCATACCGACTGATGGCTTCTTGGGCGGCCTGCAGGTATGTGGCCCGCAACGTCTTGAGCGTGCTTTCCGAGAGGACCAGCCCCTCGCTCGCTAGGTTGCGGAACAGCGATTTTGTGATGTCCACACACATTTTCAACAATCCTGCATCCGGATTGTGTGTCGACAAGGTTTGATGCTTGTGCTCATAGGCATCGGCGATATCCGCTTGACAGATCCGCCGGAGCGCGCAGTTACGGTACACCTCGGCCAGCATGCCGACTTCCAACCCCCAATCCCCGGGAATGCGGTTGATCCAAGCCAGATCCCGCACCATCGCGAATTCACCGGCAAGAGGGTATCGAAAACTGTCCAGAAACGAGAGAAGGGAATGCGGTCCGACCAGCAGCTGCAGGCTGCGAATCAGCGGCGTAATGAAGAGACGCGTCACACGCCCATGCATCCGGTCCGTCACGCGGCTGTAGTATCCTTTACAGAATTCGTACGCGAGGTTCGGATTCGCGACGGGGTAACAGAGGCGAGCCAGGTATTGGCGGTCGTAACTCACAATGTCGCAATCGTGCAGGGCGATCACCTGACTCTGGCCGCGGGCTAAGACATAGCCATAGGCCGTCCAACATCCACGTCCCTTGCCTTGATGTCCGATGTCGATTTCATGCGAGACCAACACATTCAAGATGGCTTGGATCCGAGCGCCGTCGTTCCAGATGACGCGAACTCTTTGAGGGAGCTGGGAAAAGAACTGTTTGGCCAACCTGAATTCCAATGCTGACGCTTGATCCAGTGAGACGACGATTTCGTTGATGTAGCGAACGTCACTCAAGATTCCGACGATGCGTTTGAGCGCAGGCCGCTCCAGTTCCGCATAGAGCGATGGGAGAACCAGTGCGATGGGAGTCGTCTTCGCGTACCGTTCGAGTTCCTGCTCGAGCTGCTCGGTATTGGATTGGCCGAGACGGTGTAGAACGGTCACGACCCCATTTTGATAAAAATCCGACACAGTGACCTCTGGATCGCTGATTATTGCTGAAAGCCGGTCCCGCGTAAAGTCAGATAGATGAGAAGAGTCGGATTATTTCCCGGCCATGCCAAAGAGGGAGAGTGCAGGGAGTATACCATCGCTGACCATTGGCGGAAACCCTAGAGTCTCATCGCTTCCTGCCGATTTATCCGGTAGTCAGAGAGAGTCTGCTAGGGAGATGTAGGGAAAAACAGGCAGGGGTGGAGGGATTCCCCTATGGTTTGTCCGTGGAAAGCTTCTTGCCCAAGCGCCTTGCCAATCGGACCATTCCCGGAGATCGATCGCTTGGGCTCAACAGGACATTGAGGAGGTGAAGCTGGCTTTGATCGGCGAAGGCGATGGCCAGGTTCTGTTCGAACTCCCGTTGTGTGCTGACCCGCGAACCCCGTCCCCCTCCTATCAGATCGCACACTTTGTCATATTGCCATTCATGGACATCGTTGAAGGGGCCCTCCAAGATTTCTCGTTCCGTCGAATAGCCTCGGTTATTGAGAAGAATCACAATCGGGGACTGACCGTAACGGACGCAGCTCGCCAATTCGGTTCCCGTCATTTGGAAGGCGCCGTCTCCCACCAGGACGATCGGCCGCAGGCTGGGATCGGCGAATGAGGCGCCTAACGCCGCTGGGACGGCGAATCCCATGGATGTGTAATAGGCGGGCGAGAGGAACTCGAATCGATGACGCACATGCAGGTCCGCTGCGGCGAAGAGGGATTCACCCACGTCCGCAATCACGACTGTCTTCTCGGTCAGCACCGTATCGAGATGGCGGAACAGCCCTTCGAGGGTCACCGGTGCATTCAAGTCCGGCGTCGATGGCACCGTCACTGCTCGGCTTGGGAGTGCGCGCTGGGAATGCGAAAAGGAGGGGAGCGGGGACCGCACCAGGCCTTGGACGAAATCCTGGAACTTGATCGACTCATACCGATGGTGTTTGATGGCAACCCGGTCGGCTGTGGCATGGATGGTGCGACCTTCGGACAGTAACGGTGATGTGGCATCCAGATCTTCCACGTCCGACAGAATGGACCCCAGGATCAACAGGCAGTCGGAATCGTTGATGAACTGCTGTACTTGCTCGCGTCCGATCAGCCCCCCATAGACGCCGACATAGAGCGGATGGTCCTCTCGAATGATCGATTTCCCGAGCAATGTCGATGCGATAGGAATGTTGAGCCGCTCGACCAAGCGAGCCAGATCGTCTTGCAGCCCGAACCGCCCGACTTCCGCTCCAACCAGCATGGCCGGTCGTTTGGCCGACGCGAGCATGATCCGCACTTCACTGAGTGCCTCTTCCAACGCGGCCGGGTCACTCGGCTGGTCTTCGATGCAAAACGGCCGCATGCCGCCTGTCAGCGGACAGTGGACCATGTCTCTGGGGATTTCGATATAGATGGGGCGGCGGTAGCGCAGCAGGGCGGCAAAGGCACGATCCATCTCACGCTCGGCGGTCAACGGATCATCCAGCGTGACTGCGGCAACGGTCATTCGTTCGAAGACTTCTCGTTGCGTCCCGAAGTCTCGAACCATGTGATGCAAATAGGGCGTGCGAGTGCGTTCCGAGAGACCTGGCGAGCCAGTCAAGAGAACCACCGGCGACCGCTCGGCATAGGCGCAGGCAATGGCATTGACGGTGTTGAGCCCGCCGACACAATACGTCACGCATACGGCTCCGATGCCGTTGATACGCGCATAGGCGTCTGCCGCAAACCCGGCGCAATCTTCCCTGGTCGTCCCGATATGCCTGATCGGCGAGGTTTCGATCAGCTGATAGAGAGAGAGGACGTAGTCTCCCGGAATACCAAAAATATGACGGACACCCAGCCGATGCAGGCGGCTCAAGACGGATGACCCGATCGTTGCGTTGTCACTCATGTAGGGCGTTCGATCGTGATGGAATGTGCTGACTTCAGGAAAACATACTGAGGGCGGTTCGTCAAGCAATGACCGCACGATGAGCGAGGGTTGCCTCTATGCCGGATGCGCGACCTTTCGCTCGCACTGTCCGTCAAAACCTGTCAGGATGGGCAACCATGATTCCAAACGCACAGGTTCGCCTCAATTTACTCCGCGCCCCTGAGGGGCACCATCTCTGGCTCTATGCCGGCCATCTGGGATCGGCGGCCGGCGAACCGGTTGCCGGCGACGTAGTCGACGTCCTCACCGCAGATGGTCGTTTCTATGGTCGTGGTCTCTACAGTCCTGCCTCGAAAATCAGAGTTCGTCTGCTGACATTCCGAGACGAGCTGATCGATGAGACCTTCTGGCAGGGGAGAATTCAGGAAGCGATCCGCTTGCGCCGACGAGTGGCCACCCAATCGAATGCCTATCGCATGATTTATGGAGAAGGGGATCGGCTGCCCGGGTTGATCGTCGATCTCTATGATCAGTTGCTCGTCATGCAGACCCTCTCGGTTGGCATGGATCGCCGGAAAGAGCTGTTGGCTGATCTCCTGATGAAGGAGTTAAACGTTGTCGGCATCTATCTCCGAAACGATGCCAAGAGCCGGCAACTGGAGGGTTTGCCGCTCGAGCGAGGGTTTCTCCGTGGCAGCGGCTCAACGCAGGTTGAGATTCAAGAAGGACCTGCGAGATTTGTCGTGGATGTCGAGAGAGGGCAAAAAACCGGCTGGTTTTGTGATCAAAGAGAGAATCGGCTGGCTGCGGCCAAGTTTGCAGCAGGAGCCGAGGTGTTGGAAGTGTTCTGCCATACCGGCGCTTTCGGTATTCATGCGGCTCTGGCCGGGGCGCGGTCCGTGGAAAGTCTCGACGTCAGTCACGATACATTAGAGACGGCTCGCCGACATGCGGCGATGAATAAGGTGGAAAACCGCTGCACGTATCGCCAAGCCGATGCGTTCGAGGAAATGCGGCACCTCGTGAAGAGCGGGCGACGTTATGATCTCGTGATCCTCGATCCACCGGCCTTTGCACGGACCAAACAAGTCTTGCCTGGTGCGTTGACTGGATACAAAGACATTAATCTGTTGGGGTTGAAACTGCTGAAGCCGGAAGGGTTTTTGGTGACATGTAGTTGCTCGCATCCGGTCTCAGAGACGGATCTTTGGAACAGCATCCGGCTCGCGGCGCGCGATGCGAAGCGAGACATCCGACTGATCGAACAACGGGGCCAGAGCGCCGACCATCCCATCCTCGCCAGCATGCCGGAGACGCGCTATCTGAAATGTTTCATCGTGCAGGTGTTGTAGAAGGCTTCAAGTAAGTTTATCCGGATTTCGAGCACCGGCTCATTTCGATGCTTGCTTAGACGAACGTCCTAATCAGCACGCTGCACATGATTCTGAAGCGCTCCTGGTAATTCGAGGAAGTCTTTCTAGTGGTTTCCCTAGTAGTCGGGTGTCTCGTTAATGAAGTACGAACAACATGGTGAATTCCCAGCAGGACTGAGTCGGCGCAGGACGAAGTGGGCCCATATGACGAAGAACGAGATTTGGCGAAGCGGCAGTGATTATTGAGAGGAGACAGCAGGCAAGCGTAGATGAAAGCTCACTCGATTCTTCGAGTGAGCAATGTGTCAAGATACTTTGGACAGGAGGGTGGGACTCCACGTTCAGAGTCTTGTACGTGACTTTAGTGGAGGGCAAGAGGATAGAGCCGCACTACGTCATCCATACGGACAGACCATCCAGCCTACGAGAACTGCAAGCGATATCCGAAATAAAGGACTTGCTCAGGATATCCGACAAGAAAGCTTTTGAAAGAATCTCCAGCTTACACATTACGACGGCCAATGAAATACCGGAAGACGAAGAAATAACCAGTTCTTGGAAACGATTAAAGCAGAGAGCCCATCTGGGGTCCCAATATGACTGGTTAGCACGCTATGCAAAATCTAAACACTTGACCGACTTAGAGCTCAGTGTGCACATCGATGACAAAGCCTATTCGTTCTTAAAAGGAAATGTGGAGCAAACTCCGCTCGGGAGCTACAGACTGAAGGAACACGTAACCGGCGATGAAAACATATTCACCCGATTTGCATTTCCAATCCTTGAATACTCAAAGACTGAAATGAGAGACATCGCGAGACAGTGCGGGTTTCTTGAAATCCTGGAGAAATCTTGGTTCTGTCACGAGCCCAGACACGGGGTGCCCTGCGGCATGTGCAAACCTTGTATCTACACAATTGAAGAGGGCATGAGTTATAGGTTTCCAAGAGAATCATTGTTCCGATTTCACGCACGCCGCTACGGCAAAGCGATCAGAGACGCCATCCGGACTCCGTTTCGGTCCGCGAGGAAGTCGCTTTCAAAGGTAAAGGCCCTACGGCCAACCTAGAGTTTGTACGCCACGGTTTAAAGAGCCGGCGCCGAGTGAGACATCGACTTGGAGCAAGAGACCAAGTGCCGATCATCCCAATTTTGCCAGCATGCGGAGGCAGGGTATCAGAATGCTCCAATGTTCAGTATTGTAACTGTATAGGAACGCCTAATTATTAGGACCAGCTTCTGGCGTTATTCTAGATAGGTCCGAGATTGTTTTATAAAGCGAGAGAGTAAACCTGTAAACGGGTAATGGGGACATGCCATGCCGAGGCAGATATCGCGTGATGAGTCTGCCGGGACTTCTGGGAGTTGTTCGTTTTAGATGACCGCTCAAGATATGGAACACGCCAGTAACGGGTACGCCAAAATCCTGTGGACGGGAGGATGGGACTCGACCTTCAGAATCCTGTACGCAACAGTGGTTGACGGCAAGAGAGTCGAGCCGCACTACATCGTCGATACCGGTCGCCCATCAAGCCTGCAAGAGCTCCGAGCGATATCTGACATAAGGCGTGCGCTTAGGACATCCTATCCTGAGGCGTACGAACGGCTTTCTCCCCTGCAAATAACGCTGAGAAACGAGATACCCGAAGATAGGGACATCACGGATGCCTGGAAGCGACTCAGACAGACAATGGAATTGGCGAGGCAATATGACTGGTTGGCACGCTACGCCAAATCCAGAAACTTAACCGCCTTGGAACTCGGCGTTGAGACGGATGGCAGAGATGACGGGGTACATTCATTCCTAAGAGAGAACGTTGACCGGACTCCCTCCGGGACCTATCGGTTAAAGCGCGAGGCCGCGACCGGGGGCGAGCTGTTCGCGCGATTTGAGTTCCCTATCCTGGACCACACTAAAGTAAAAATGAGAGAGATTGCGAGGCAACGAGGGTTTCTGGAGATCCTGGAACAGTCCTGGTTCTGCCATGAACCGATCAACGGTCGGCCTTGTGGGATGTGTAATCCTTGCGTCAGCGTCGTTAACCAAGGCATGGGATATCGACTGACGAAAAAAGCCTTGTTCTGTTGTTATGTGGTTCAATTTGTGCGGAAGTCGCCGCTTTCCAAACTCAACCTGCCCCGACAACTCTACCATTGGGTACGCCATAGCTCGCATTCAACGAAGTCACCACCAGTAAAGGCAGGGGTGTGAACCAAAGTCCCGTGGCTTCCGGTGGACTGCGGCGTGAAACTGCACAAATCGGCCCACGCGATTTTCGAACCCACATCGTGTGGGTGACCAGATATCGCTGCAAGATCCTTGTCGAGGGTGACCTTCCCCCGTTGCGACAGAGCTCTGGGATTCCGATCCCCGCCTGAGCATCCTTGAGTTACTGCAATGATCTGTTCTCCGTGTGCCGTTTCCGTGTCATGGCCCCTCCTGTGAGGCCCATCTCAGCACAGGAAGTGCGGAAATACCATCCTGTCTACCACTCACCGAGATCGGGCTCCACGGTGATCCCATCAAAATACGGCGTGAGTTTTGGCCGTGGGGATGATCAAGAAGAACACGAGTTGGAGGGTGGAAAAGCTTCGGGTCTGGGTAAAGGTGTATGGGGGCGCCGCGGCATCTGATCAACGGGCTACGTTGTGTCCACGACCTGAAAAGATCCTCAGGTGGTACGTTGCTCGGGCAAGGGAAGGAGGATGCGGGACAGCGCAGCTTGAATTCTGAGATTCATCGCCTGTAAAGGCGGCGAATCTTTAAACAGATGAGTCTTTGTTGCCTCGATGCCTCTAAGAGGTTCTAGCGGGAATGCAAGCGGAACCATGTAGCGTAGCAATGGAAAGGAGAGGATGTGAATAATTGTTGGCTCGTCAGCCAATGATCGAAAAGTCAATCGGTTTGAAATGTCCGTTGTTTGACCCTTCGGCGGAGCAGGCTGTGAGGGCACATACCATGTCCATCTCGGCTCGTAGGTCGATGTGGGCACCAGCCTGAGACAGGGGTACACCAACGGTCAATCTTCCCTGTGAATCGATCTTCACGTTCATGAATATATTGAACGTAGTGGAAATGTCGGCTCCTGGAATGCCATGCCCCTGCAAAGAGTGCAGAAGATTCTCGAAGCAGCTTGGATGGTGTCCCTTGTGCTGGTACAGGATCTCAAACATCTCTTGGCTACAGGGAGTCAGTAGGAAATCATGAAGGCCAACCGTATCTTCTATAATCGTGAACATCGGCTTGCTGTTGTTTGCGTAGAGAATGTCACCCGTCGTGAGATAAATCCGGCTCGCGTAATCCAACGAACGACCTGAGGATAGGCGGCAATCATGATCGTGCTCGCCGAATGCAAACAGGTCAGATACCTGTTCTCCCAATGGGTCGATCACTCGTAAGACCTGCCCCCGCTTGATTTTAAATGAACGGCCGCTCTGTGGAGGAATGCGGGTTAAGTGGAGCTGCTCATGCTTTGTCATTTTTTCGTGGATGAAAGGGACAAACCCACGCATCCGAAACAGCCCGGCCGGAATACTGACGCGCTTCTGAGTTCTCTCCAAAGCTGGCTAGCATTGGGTTAATCGAACCCTGGAATGCCACGTCGCGTGTCCGGATGGTCTGCTTCATGGTTTCAAATTTTCCGCGCGCGCGAAGGCGATCAAACTGCTCGTGCAAGTTGAACACCATGGTCGGATACGGGCGGGTTCGTGCAAGACGGGAGGCCTGGGGATGCATGCCGATGACATACATCGCACGCCCTCCGATGCTGAACGAAAAGTGGTGACTCTGAGGGTTGGAATCGACGCTTTTGTCCCAAGCAAAGAAATTGGAATCAAGAGAGTGCATAGCTTGAAGTTGATTCCACAATAGACCTTCGAAGTGCTGTTCCGACTGGATGGTTGGTTCGCGGAACATCGCGATGAAGGTAACAAAATGGTCGTCGGTCGTTTGGAATTCATGGCAAAATTCGTACAGGTCGTAACACACGGCCTGTACGGCACTGTCGCAAGCTAGTTCCGGATACAATCCGAAGCGATAGGTTTTTTGTCTGAACGACGAGATGGCGCCGGTGCAGGGGTAAAACTGCTCCAAGACTTGTTGCCTTAGTTGGCTATGCGCATCAGCCAGTTCGGTATCTACGGGGGCATCAGGCACGAGCGGTCTCGTGATCGCTTCGTTCTTGAATGCGGCATAGCTCGAAAACCGGTTTGCCACAGGATCTACTGATAAGGGGTTCCACGGGCGCATATCATCTCCGGCAATGCCGCTGTTCTCAGTGAGTGGCATGATACGAAAATGTAATTGCATAATGAAATGCCACGGATATCTCTAGTCAAGAGTAGCGGTCACTGGCAATAAAACGGGAATTCCCTGGCCTTCGAGTGACTCGTGTGAATGCCCCTCACGATTGGAAGCCTAAACAGCGTGATCCTCGACGATGCGCGGATGGATAAACCATGCGACCTTTAGTGAGCCCAAAGTATGCATTTGTATGCAACCAATAAGAAACCCCTCTTTTGAACTATATGGATTCGATTTCAACCGTTTGTTCTGCCGCTTTCACTCGTCTTCGCAAAGCAACATGATCGGCCATCCAATAGTCAACGGTCGTCACCCCATGCGCTCTGTCGTCCTGGCGAGACAGGAAGGAAACACCAACAACATTTCTCCTAGAGCGGTACGAAGTCTACTGAGCGCGCGACGGCATCTGGTTAAAGGCTCCATTGTCTAGATGGTGGATCACAGAAGAGCTCACTCAGGAGAATATGTGGTTAGACAAGCTGGAAGATGGGGCAAGCGAAACTCGAAGTGGGTGACACCCGCCTGCAAAAACCATGGAATCTATAAGTCAATTTGTGTATAAGTATTTGCATTTTTTTCTAAACCAGGGCATGAAAATCATATGTAAGCTTCCCTGGACGATGGGACGTCTCCGCCAGGAGGGACGATCGTTGCCGGGATAAGCGGGGGAGTAGTTTATCGATATGGGTGCTGTGGATATGAAACATGAGCCGAGCGACGGATGCGTCCAAACCCTATGGACAGGAGGGTGGGACTCCACCTTCAGAGTCCTATATGCGGCGTGGGTTGACGGCAAGAGAGTCGAACCACACTACATCATTGATACAGGACGGCGATCAAGTCTCCATGAATTACGAGCGATATCAAGGATAAGAGATGCACTGAGGATGCGTAACAAGGAAGCCCATGATCGAATCGCGAACCTCCAGATAACGTCTGGAAGCGAGATTCCTCAGGATGCGGAAATAACAGACCTCTGGAAACAACTAAAACAGAAAATGGTTTTGGCGAGGCAATATGACTGGTTGGCGCGCTACGCCAAATCAAAAAACTTGACTGCCTTGGAACTCAGCATTGAGAGAGATACATTTGAAAAACAAGACGGTATCGACGTCAGTTTATTGCTGAAAGCGAATGTTGAGCAGACTCCATGCGGATCCTTTAGAGTGAAGCAAGGTGCAGCAGGTGGTGCGGAGCTATTCGCTCGATTTGAGTTCCCTATCCGTGAATATACAAAAGTGACAATGAAAGAGGCTGCGAAGCAACATGGGTTTCTTGAGATCCTGGAAATGTCCTGGTTTTGCCATGAACCGATCAACGGCAAGCCTTGCGGGATGTGCAAACCTTGTGTCAACGTCGTTGCGCAAGGCATGGGATATCGCCTGACGAAAAAAGCCTTGTTCCGCTGTTATGTGGTTCAATTTGTGCGGAAGTCGCCGCTTTCAAAACTCAAGCTTCCCCGACAGCTCTACCATTGGGTGCGCCATGGTTCTGTTGGACCTGAAGTCGCTCAAACCGGGGGCGTTTCTGGTCCCCTGTAGTTGCTACCAACAGGTCTTCGAGACCGATCTCTGGAACCATACTCGCCATTGCCTCCCGGTATGCCAAGCATGATGTTAGATTGATTCAGCAACAGGGTCAGAGCTCCAACCATCCCATCCCGCCAGAGACGCGGTATCTAAAGTGTTTCATCGGGTAGGTGTTGTGGCGGGCAGCTATCCTGTCATTCACGTCTCGATGGACCTCTAAAACAAATAGATAGTCGGTGAAGCCAGACGCTCGCTGTGCTGCTTAGGACGTGTGGGAGACAGGGTTGAGAGTCATTCTCGATCTTGCAACCAGAGCGCATGACTCTCTAGGATAAACGCATTCTCAAAATTGGATCCTTGGAGGAAGCGCAATGCGAGTGATCGTAGTCGGGGGAATGGGGACGATTGGGTCAGCCGTAGTCGCAGCTCTGTCGGTCCGGCCATGAGGTAGCGGCTGTCGGGCGGACCAGAGGTGCGCTGCAGGTTGATCTGGCGTCTGTGGCCAAGGCCTACCTCGCGAGCGTCGAAGGTCCGATGACCGGGCGGAGTCTCGACTCACGGAAGCTCGCAAGCCGATAGATCCTCTCAGTCAGCAGCGCTCAAAGCACCTGATGAACTCGATGAGAATCTCGGCGCGTTGCTGATGACGCTTCCGTTTTTTACCCGCCGACACTCGCCGAAGCCTATTACCTGGAAGGAAATAAAAAGACCACGCTCGACCAGCTTGCCAAGTCTGTGATGGAGTTCCTCCCTGAGGCCATGCGGGAATATGCATCCGGGACGGTCGATCTATCAAGCGCGGCTCGAAAAGTGCGACTTCGACGTAGACCCCTCAAGTCCCACAAGAATCGGACGGAATGACCGCTGTCCGTGCGGCAGCGGGAAAAGTTCAAGAAGTGCTGCGGCATGACGAAGGGAAAACCGGGCAGGGGTCCGTCTTTCACGGACTGGCTGCAGAAAATGTTCGTTCTCCCGAATCCCTGACAGACAAGACCGGGAAGATTCGTCTATACTCCGGGCATGTCGGATCGCCCTGACTCTTCTCGAGACGGTCTCTTTTCGGCTGAGGCGCGCCGGAAGTTCTACGAAGACCATCGGTCGCTGACTATGTTCATGATCCTATTTGTGTTTGCGGCGCCGTTCGCTGGACTCTACGTGTCCGGACTGCTCGGAGTGGTGATTGGAGTATTGCTTTCCGCCGCCGCCTATGTGCTCATCCCCTGGCTCTGGTGAAGGGTCGGCGGCTGACGTACAGAGTCAGCCGCCGTCTTGGTGAGTTATTGCTGCTGTATGGCCGACAGGAGCCACCGGCCACCCTGCACGCGCATGAACGTCCAGACCTCGTGGGATTCTGTTTCCGTTTCTTCACTGCCCTCGACCAGATAACCCGGTGCTCCGCGTGGGATTGTCGTGGAGACGGTATAGTCACGGGCGTTCCAGCGTAGGTCCACGGTCGCATAGTCCGTGCTGTCTTCGGACCAGGCTTCGCGCACATCGCCCTTGAGCAGCTCCACTCCCTCCACATGATTCTGGACTCCCCGGCTGCTGTCTTCGGCCAAGGCGGTGCTGAAATAGCTCAACAGTTCCGGCGTCAGGCAGCGTCGCAACGCCGCCACATCCTGCGCACTCCAAGCAGATTGAATGTCGATCAGCAGTTGCTGAAAGGCTGCCTTATCTTCGCTGGTCACGGTATAGACATCGGCAGTCGGCTTGGACGTGGTGCCGTTAACCGAGATATCGAGAAGGCTTCCCCTCCCGGACGTGCCGCGTGAGAGTCCGGTGAACACCGGCTCGGGTGTCGGCCTGGATCTTCTAAAATAATAGAGCGCACCGGCCCCGACCAACATGAGCAGAAGGATCAGTCCGAATGAGTTGGATGACGAAGCCGGCTCTTCGGTATCCGTCGTCTTGGCGTTGCTTTCTGTCGCGCCGAAGAGCATGTGCCCGATCCAGGTTCCGGCTAGCCCACCGGCGATCCCGGCGAGGAGGGGATTGCGCTGCAACCAGGACGGCGACGTGGCCGGCGCGGGCTGGGCCATTGGGCTGTTCGCGTGACTAGGCGGCGCGGTCGTCGCCGGCTTGGCGGTGGTGGATTGTTCAATCGGCTTCGCGCCGTTGTCCTGATAGGTCCGTGATCCACGGCTGCCGATCCCCATGGATGAGTTCCCGCCGCGAGCCCCGCTCGAAAAGCCTCCTCCCCCTCGTGCCTTTGCAAAGGAGAGCGTCGGAAGGCCGATGAGTGAAGCGATGATACAGACCACGATGAGTTTTGATCTCATGACCATTTGATTCCTTTCGCAACAGGGTGGCACTCTTTGACCGGCTCATCCTAACAGCTTTGAATCAAGAAAACCTGACATTCGTGGGCGACGGATGGGTGGACGGTCTGGTGGGAGCGGTATCGGTCGTGCCGATTTCCCGGCTTAGCGATAATAAATCGCGACGCTCATCGCCGACAAAGCCGCTGTATCCTGAACGGAATCACGAACGACCCAACTCAACAGGTCGCCACGCGGGGGCGGTGGAATTCGGCCACGACGGGAAACACCAGCGCAGCGAAATCCCAATAGCGCATGCGGATCGCCTCCGAGTGGGTGCCTCCCTCGAAGACGATCTCTTCATCACCGGTGAGTGACCGATCCACATACACGGGAAGCCCGTAGAGCGTGCCGAGGGGCGGCATGGCCCCCACCTCGCAGTCCGGGAAGAGCCCTGTCATTTCTTCCTCCGTTGCGAGCCGCACACGGTGGGTTCCGAAAAGCTTGCGCAGCCGCTGAACGTCTACTTTTGCCGTCGCCGGCAATACCATCGTGACGAATTGCTCTTTCACTTTCACGATGACGACCTTCGCCATGTCCTGCTCTGCTACGTGGAGAGTTTGTGCGACTGCTGCGGCGCGGAATGTCTCTGAGTGCGGCAAGACATCGTAATGCACGTGCTCGCGATCGAGACGGGTCTTGAGGGTCTGTGGAATGGGCATAAGCCTACCTCCTAGGGCGGACGATCTCCGGATGGAACTCGTCGCTGGGTGATACGGACCGGGGACTGAAGGGAGACGAAAGATTGCTGGCCGGGATGATACTCATGACTACGACTCCACGTCGTTCATGATGACGGCGGCATGAGTTGAGTATATTCCTTTTCACGGTCTGAGCAAATCCTATTGTGCGAACTCCGCCGAGCGTTTCTCCAGCGTCGGTTACCTGACCGTGAATGCGGTGTGTTGACGGGCCGGTGCCGGCTCAACGCGGTGGATGGAGGGGCAGTCGATTCAGTCCGTCGAGGGCGGCGGTACGATAGCACTCGGCCATGGTGGGGTAGTTGAAGACATTGTGGACGAAATACTCCACCGTTCCGCCATAGGTCAGAACGGATTGGCCGATGTGAATCAACTCGGTGGCGCCCGGTCCGATGATATGGACACCCAGCAGCGCGTGCGTCTCGCGGTGAAAGATCACCTTTAAGAGACCGTGAAGGTCGCCGCTGATGTGGCCACGCGCCATTTCCCGGAAAAAGGCCCTCCCCGTGGCGTGTGGAATGCCGGCGGCAACGAGTTCCTCTTCGGTCTTGCCCACCATCGAGACTTCGGGAATGCTGTAGATGCCGTAGGGGATCACCTTGATGTCGTGCGCATCGGAGACGTGAAAGGCATGGCAGGCGGCCAGGCGGCCTTGCTCCATCGCCGTCGCGGCGAGCGCGGGAAAGCCGATGACATCGCCCGTCGCATAGATGTGTGGAATGGTGGTTTGGTGGTGTGCGTTGACCGTGAGCTGCCCCTGTTGATCGGCGGCCAGACCAATTGCAGCGAGATTCAATGCCTCCGTATTGCCGATCCGTCCCATAGTGTAGAGGATCATGTCGGCTGTCACCGATTTCCCGTCTTGGAGTTGGACCGCCGGCCGCCCTGCGTCGTTCACGGTGATGCTCAGATGTTCCTGTCCGAGCCGCATCGTGACACCGTTGTGCTGCATCTGAGCGTCAAGGGCTTGTGCGATTTCCTGGTCCAAGAACCGCAACATCTGCGTCCGCCGATCGATGAGGATTACTCGGATCCCGAAGGCGGCCAACATCGAGGCATACTCGGTGCCGATAACGCCCCCGCCGATGACGATGATGCTGGCCGGATTCTTGGTGGTGCGGAGGAACGAGTCGGAATCACAAATGATCAGGTCGTCGAAGGGAATCTCCGCGGGACGTCGTGGCCGTGATCCGGTGGCCAAGATGATGGTCGAGGCCCGGACATGATCGATCTGCCCATCCGCCCGCGCCACACGCAAGGTATGCGGATCGATGAAGCCGGCTGTGCCGTGAAGAATTTCGATGTGGTTACGTTGCAACTGATTGGTGATTACAGCGACTTCGGTCTCGATGACCTGATCCTTGCGTGCCATCAGGTCGGGAAGCGTCAGTTGCTTGGTGAGTTCGGCGCCCAACTGGCGCAATCCTCGCCGTCCCAATCCATGAATGTACTCGATCGTGTCCTTGAGTGTTTTGCTGGGGAGGGTTCCGGTATTAAGGGAGGTTCCTCCAAGTTGAGGGGCTTTCTCGACGAGGGCCACCCGCTTGGACAGCTTTGCCGCTTGGACTGCCGCTTTCTGGCCGGCTGGTCCGCTGCCGACCACTACTAGGTCATAGGATCGCATGGAGCTTTTCGCGTAACAATCTCATCGGTGCGTCGTGTCTACGATATCGCGGTGTGTTCCACTCACCAAGAAAATAGAGGAAGTCTGGAGCCGGGTCCGTGAAGGCGGACTTCGTGATGCGGCCGGGAGTACTTGAATAGGAAACGGATGAGTTGTATGGTAAAGATCATGCTTCAGGGTTGTCCTGCCAGATGGTCGATAGGACTGAGTCTCGCGATTGCCTTGAGTGTGGGCTGGTCGCTCTCCCATGCCGGCACGACCAAAGAGCAACCTGCCGCCCTTGGTCCCGCCACGTCCGACACAATGTCGATTCCCCACGCAACGGAAGCGATTGCGGGGCCGATGCTCCCCGCGGCTGTGCCGGTGGAGCAGGGATTGGTGTTGCGGACCATGCCGACCGTGTCGAAGCCGATTTCAGTGGGAGGGACGACGCTCGTTCCCTATATCGGAGCAGGGTTCGGCGGCGGCTATGCGACGGACCTTGATCGTTCGCTCAATGCAGGGCAATCCGTAGTTTCCGGCTCCTTCAATGGTGGGCTGAAGAATTTGTTCGGGCCACAGCTGATTCCGAACGAAGTCCAGCTGGGCGTCCGTTTCCCCTTTTGATCTCGTCTCATACCGACCATTCCGCCCGACGTGTCTACGCCAATTTCTTTGCAAGGCTATGAAGATTGGAGAGTGCAGTGAACCAAGGCTATCGTTTGTTGCTGGTCGATAAAGACGGTGTGCTCGTCAGTGAATTCCAATTGACGGAGAGTGCCCTGGCTCAGCCGGAAGCCTTTGTCGCAGGTCTGCAAGATGCGATCGAGTCTGTCGAAGAAGAAGAGCCTTGAGGGGAGCGAGCAAAGTATTGGGGATCGCGACATGGGTAGGAGACTTCCTACCCATGTCGACTCATGCACGGTTATTTGCCGACCTTGAGCAGCCACCCATCAGCCTTATCGCAGTCGTTCGGCCCTTTGGCGTAAATGTCGACGCGGATGAAGCTGCCGCTTATGCCGACGGGTAGTTTGCCCTTCACCAGAAACCCGTTATTGATGGTGGTGACGGTAACCGGCACCTTTTCTTCCTTGATCTTCACGGTAATACGCTGGGGATTAGCGGTTTTTGATGCAAGAAACGAAAATTCCGATTTCGGCGCCACTTCCACATTATTCTTATCCTGTGAGAAGGGGGCCGGTGTAAAGGCCGAAAAAATCACGTCGGTACAGGCGTCATAGCCGCTACTGATATTGGGACTTGCGTCATAGGCCCAAGCTTGGCCTCCGATACCCCAGAGACCTACTGCAAGAACAAGCCGTAGAAGATTTCGCAGACTCACGGTTATGCCTCTCTATAATGGTGGTTGACGGTTAGGCCAGCAGGGACAACGCGGCGATATTTTGTACGCCTGAACAAGAAAAAACAACCCCCCTACCGACCAGTTTTGGTAAACCGATGCACTCGGTCTGTTGTTCTTTGAAGACCGAGGCTACGTCGTGACCAACAGTCTCTCAGGCCTCACCTTAAAATAGGCGCAATTGTAGCTGTACGAACGAGGGGGTTGCTTAGATCCACGCAGCAGCGTACAAGCTGCCCGCCAGACAGGTGCCGGCGCAGTGAATCCGCAGAGTCCGTTCAATGCCGCGCAACGACCAGGCTATTCGACAGCTCATTGTCCTCAAAAAGCTCGAATCGTCACGGCATGGTCTCACCCTGGAACAACTCGCTGAAGGCCTTGATCCCTCGTCCATCCGCCATCCACGGACTCTCCGTCGGGATCTGGACGCTATCGAATCGGCTGGTTATCCGCTGTTGACTGAACGGGTCGATGGGCGGACACGGTGGAAACTGCTCGACGGAGTGCGGCAAGCGCCCGCGTTACGCCTGTCGCCCACCGAGCTGATGGCCCTCACCCTGAGTCGCCGACTCATTGCTCCGCTCGAAGGCACTGTGGTCCATACCTCTCTCCAGTCGGCTTTGGGCAAGGCGTCCGCGGCGTTGCCGCCGGAGGGGTTGGCGCTGGTCCAGCAACTTGAAGACACGTTTTCCGTCGGACTCGGCCCGCACAAACGCTACAAACATCACCGTGACATCGTCGAGCGCGTCACCCGTGCCATTGCCGACAAGAAGCGTATCCAGATGCGTTACGATTCCGCCTCGCGAGGACGCGTGACTAGACGGGAAGTCGATCCCTACCGCCTCTGGTATGCCTCCGGCGGACTGTATCTCATCGGCTATTGTCATTTGCGAAAAGAGCCGTGCATGTTCGCTGTCGAGCGCATCAAATCCGTCACACCCACCGACTCGCCGTATCAGATTCCGCTGCACTTCGACTTCGATGCCTTTGTCGAGGACTCGCTCACCGTCATGCGCGGGCCCCGTGTCGAAGTTGAGTTGGAACTCGATAAACCGACGGCGGCCTGGGCGAAAGATCGTGTCTGGCACCCGAGTCAACAGCTCGCACGGCTGCCGGGCGGCAGATTGCGCATGGCCGTGACCGTCGCCGACAGCCGCGAGCTCGTCGGCTGGATCCTTAGTTTTGGGAGCGGCATACGGGTCATTCGCCCCAACACTCTGCGAGCGGCTGTTGTGGAAGAGGCCGGCTCCATCCTCCGAAGGAACTCCGGCTCAACGCTATGAGAACGATGAGCGTCATGCGGGCGGATGAAGACGCACACCCGGAATCTTTCTGAAGTGGGTGTCCAAACTGTACACATGGCAGTTATGCTCGATTGCCAAGGCCGCGATGATCAGATCCGACAGCGGCAAGGTCACGCCTCTGCGAAGCAGCTGTGCCGAAACGTCACCAGCCCGTGACCAAGTGGACTGAGTCACTTCACGGTATGGCAAGGCCAGCAAGGCATCAGAAAGGGTATCCCGTTCGGATGATGTGCGGCAACCCTGGAGTAATTCAGCCAGTACCACTCCGACAAGGACGACCTCGTCGGCGTCAATGAGTAGGTCGAGCGCGGCTTTTTCAGGCGAATCAGGCCGGTTAAAGAATGGAATCCAGACGGACGTATCAGCGATGACCATGTCGGCGGCGTTTCAGGGAGACTTGACGGCGGATCTCGTTCTGTTCCAGTTTTTTCCAATCCAGGTCGAGATGGATCTTGCCGCTCAAGGACTTGAGCCTATCCAGTTTTTTTCGCCGAATCAATTCCGAGGCCGCCTGATGGATCGCATCCGTCTTGGTTTTGGCTGAGGTCACGTCCATGAGTTCCCGAATGAGTTTCTCATTGAGATCCAAAGTCGTACGCATGCATCACCACTCCCTGATATGCCGGTATCGTATGCATCGAGTAGGCAGATGTCAATCGTTCCGTCTGGAAATTTCGGCCTTGGTCGGACCCGATGGGGCGGCACAGAGGCATTAGCAGAGACCTTGGATGTCACGACCGGCTCGGAACAGGAACCGCTACGACGGTCGAAACCCTCTATCCGAGCCGAGGAACACGCGCGACAAGGAAATGTTCCAGGACGGGACCTCCGATGTCACAGTCGTTGCGTATCATGGCCGCAGCCGATGAATGTACCTCATATGGAGGTGTCCATGAGATACAGTCTGCCGATTGGGACGATGCTGTGCATGCGGGTCGCGGTGAGTGATGCCGATCCGGGCTTCGACCCGCGCTACGAGCGGGACTACAACATCTTCCATCCTATGAACAAGTATGCGTCGGACAATCCGCTCAATCCGGCGAACAAGTACGACCTGAACAGCCCCTTCAATCCGGTGAATAAGTATGATCCCGGCAATCCGGCGAACCCGATCAATCATAACAACTCGAACAATCCCTTCAATCCGGTGAATCGCTATCATCCGGACAATCCATTGAATCCGGCGAACGAATACAAATCCGGTGTGCCGTTCGCGCCGTTGGAGGGTCCGTCACGAAGCCACAAACGTCGATGATTGTCAGGGCAACACAATCAACCCGAGTCTACGGAAGTCGTCATCAAAGGTGAGGCAGGGGGCATGATCGAGCAGAGTCGTCACGACGACGAAGGAAATGGCGTCGCAGAACGACAAACGATGATCGCGAGCGTACGTGCGAAACATCTGTTCGGCCTCCTCCCTCACGCGGTCGCCGTAGGCGACGAGATGAAGCCCGGGCTTCACATCCGTGAGAAAGGCGAGGGTCGCCCGATAGCTGCGCCGGTACCGCAGCAAGGTCACCGTTTCGCTGATGATATCCCAGGTGGTGCACCACGTCGCGCCGATGGAGGCCGAGTCCGTAACCAGCGCGCGGGCACGTGCATGGTTGGTGTCGTTCGGATCAAGGCAGGCATAGAAGAATGACGTGTCGCAAAACACCAAATTGGGGAAGGCCATCAGCGGATTGCGCCACGCTTTCCATAGAGATGGGTTTTCACGTGGGAGGAGATCGGACGCTTTCGACCGCGCGGCTTCGGCAGCCCTGTCATCAGGCGAAGCAGCGCCTGAGCGGCGGCTCCCCGCTCCGGTTCAGGTTGCACAGCGCGAAGCTCCGCGACGACCTCGTCGTGAACCGTAATCTCCACACGGGCGCCCGCATCTCGCCGAACCTTGCGGACCAACGCCGGCAACTGCTTGCGCGCTTCACTGATCGAGAGTTTCATGAGGGCCTCCGACTGAACATGCTTGAAATGTACAGCCATGTACAATTCATGTCAATGCGAGAGTAGGCCCGACGTGCCGTGTGGGCCTTTGAATGGGAGGAGCAGGAGAATAGGCGAGTGAGTGATAGCTATGACCGGGAGCAAAACGGCAAATGACGAATGCGAAGCGATACTTCGCCCATGTGCGCCGGAACGAGGACGGGTCGTGTGCGATTCACCGTCTTGAAGACCATGTGCGCGTGGTGGGTGGAATGACGCAATGTGCGATTGCAAGACGCGACCCCGTGCAGGAGAAGTATAGGGAAGAGAAGGTGATGAGTGTTTACGGATGGACGGTTATCAAAGAAGTAAGTTTTTTAGTTTACGCGCGAGAGGGTTCTTATGCCGACGATTGATTTGTCTTTTAGAGTGATGGGGACCCGAATCGCTGTGGATCATGGGTATGCACTGTACGCGGCGATCAGTCGGGTCGTCCCGCAGATTCATGACGCGAAGGAGATTGGCGTGCATCCTGTGCGCGGGCGGTTCGATGGCAATGGGCACTTGTTATTGAGCGCATCATCCCGACTCGTCCTTCGCTTGCCCGATACGCAGATCGGTCCATATCTAAAACTCTCCGGAAAGGGGTTGGAGATCGATGGGCAGCGGGTGCGCGTCGGGGTGCCCCAAACCAGAAGGCTACGACCCGCTGCAGCGTTATATGCGCGGCTCGCGACCATCAAGGGATTCATGGAGCCGGGAGAGTTTCTGGATGCGGCAAAACGGCAGATCGAAACAATGGGCGCGACGGCCACGCTCGAACTTGGAGAACGGCGGACATTTCGGGTGAAAGACAAGCAGGTGGTGGGGTTTGAAATGGTGGCGACCGGACTCGATGCTGAATCGTCGATCAAACTTCAGGAGATCGGCATCGGCGGCAGGCGGCGGATGGGCTGCGGGGTGTTTGTGCCATTTTGGAGGTAGTCGTGCTCGAAAAGATTCTGGCAAAGAGCCCCGTGGGTAGCCGAGAGATCACGCTCTCTGAGCATGTAGCTACGGTCCGAGATGCTGTTGTGTATCTGTTTGGTTCTACAGAGCAACCGACGAGGCTCGGACGAGAATGGGTCCGCTTCTTCAGACTTCAGCCATCACAATTTCAAGAATTTCTTCTTAACTTGAAGCTTGCGGCAATCTTCCATGATCTAGGTAAAGCGAACGATGGATTTCAGAAAGCAATTCGAAGGGTGGGAACGCAGGCGATACGTCACGAGCATCTGTCGGCGTTGTTGCTTTACTCAGATCCAATGAGAACGTGGCTGTCAGATCGCAGAAGCTTAGGAGTGGATGTTGAGATTGTCATTGCTGCAGTCCTTTCGCACCACTTGAAAGCGAACGATGCTGATTTTGGAAAGCGTCTTGAACCTGGTCTTGAGTCGTTTCATGTGTCCACGTTGGCTCCTGAGTTTGGGGATTGCCTGCGGATGGCATCGGAGATGCTTGGCGCGGAAATTCCAGACCTATCAGGCTTGGATAAGAATTGGTCATTTGAGGCGGATATTGACCCGCATAAAGGAAGGCAAGGAAACTTTAGCCGAGCGATGCATAGCTTCAAGAAGGTCTTAGTGCAGAACGAGAATCGGCGGCGGCTTCTTGTTTCGGTGAAGGCGGGGTTGCTCGCTGCGGACTCCGCAGGCTCAGCACTAGTGCGGGAGGACAAATCCCTGAGAGATTGGATTTCTTCCTGCTTCGCGAGTGCCCCGCTGACATCGGACTGGATTGATGAAAATGTCATTGCGCCGAGAATAAGCGAGATCGAGAGAAAAACGGGGCATGCATTCAAGTGGCATGATTTCCAAAGTGCTGCTGACGACTTAAGGGAACGTGCGCTGCTGCTATCGGGTTGCGGTACAGGGAAAACGTTAGCTGCTTGGCGATGGATAAGAAGCCAGCTCGATCAGCGACCAGCTTCACGTGTTCTTTTTCTTTACCCGACTCGGGGAACGGCCACGGAAGGATTTCGAGACTATGTGTCCTGGGCTGGTGGCCAAGATGCGGCGTTGCTGCATGGAACAGCCGCATATGACCTCTCGGGGATCTTTGAGAATCCAAGCGATCCGCGACATGGTGGGGACTACCATGTGGCAGAGCGATTATTCGCTCTGGGGTATTGGCCGAAACGCGTCTTCAGCGCCACTGTGGATAGCTTCTTGGCTTTCATGCGGAATCAATATACGTCGCTGTGTCTCTTGCCTGTGCTGGCTGACAGCGTAGTGGTCATAGACGAAGTTCACAGTTTTGACAAAAGCATGTTCGGTGCCCTCGAAGGATTTCTGAAGTTTTTCGATATTCCGGTGCTCTGTATGACGGCCAGCTTGCCTGCAGACCGCCTTGAAATACTGCGGGGCAGTTGTGGGCTGGAAGTGTTTCCGCGAACAAGGGAAGCATTTGAGGATTTGAGAAAGCAGGCGGAGGCGCCCCGTTATCGCCTGGAGACTGTTACCCAAGAAAAAGCGGGCCAATTAGCACTTGGGGCCTACCGAGACAGCAAGAAGGTGCTCTGGGTCACGAATTCAGTTAAACGGTGCCAACAGAGAGCTTTAGATCTGAGGTCTGTCTTAGGTCAAGGTGTCAACCTGTTCTGCTATCACAGTCGCTTTCGTCTTTGTGACAGGAGGAACCAACATGAAGAGGTTGTCCAAGGGTTTAGACGAGAGATCGCGAAACCAATCATTGCCGTGACCACCCAAGTCTGTGAAATGAGTCTGGACCTCGATGCCGATGTGCTGATCACGGAAGTCGCGCCGGTGCCGTCGCTGATTCAGCGCATGGGTCGCTGTTGCCGAGAACCTATTCCAAGCTCAGATCGGGTGGGAAAGGTTTTCGTCTACGCGCCAGTCGATCACAAGCCCTACGAAAAGCACGAAATGACTGAAGGAACTGCCTTTGTCGAAGCATTGGTCAGGCAACAGCGCCTAATCGCGCACGGTGACCTCGGTGACTACCTGAGCAATATGGATGTGTGCGATCCCTTTATCGAAGGAGGATACAACGGATTTCTACAAGGTGGCCCATATGCAATGAGTTCAGAAGAAGCGTTTCGAGAGGGTGAGGATTTCGCTGCCGATTGTGTGCTTGATATTGATATCGATATCGACAAGTTTCTTCTGGCGAGACGAACCAATGATTCTAAGACCGAAGGCTTGGTCGTACCTGTGCCGAAACGCTTCACGAAAGAAAATGTGAGGCTGGGACGGTATTTGAGGGAGGCCTCGGCTGCACAGTACGACCCGCGGTTCGGTTTCCTGGAGCTGGAGGAGGTGGCAAGTGTCAGAGCGGACGATTGAACTGATCTATGATCCCTTTGCCCTCACAACTGCACAGCACAGAGCAGGACTCGCTGGTTTACTTGTCCTTGTTGAGTCGTTGCGCAAGCGAAAGATGAAACCGGTTCCTGAAATACACACCAACGAAAATCAGACGATCTCGGTGCGAATCACCGAGGATTCTCTAACTGTGCTGTTTAACGAACTCTACGATGCCATATGGGACGAGCGTAAGAGTGATAGTAAGCCGCAAGCAAAGACGGTTCGCAATGTAAAGATTGTTGAGGAGGACGCTGCCGCTGATAACACAAACGGACGCAAGAGAAGGAAAAAGCAGTTCGTGTATGAAACGATTGCTCCCAAAGCGAAGTTTTTGGAGGTTCTTGGGCTGACCGCGCCTTGGATCAAGCTGTGGCGGGAAGCAATCTTTGGAAGCATACGGAGCAGAGATAAACAGCGACAAGATTACAAGGACCGAGCTCAAGGGAAACCTGCATCAAGTGTTGCTCAAATTTGGGCTGAGATCGAACGATTGGCAAAGGCGAAGGGGAATAACAAGTCGCTTTCTGTGGAGCTGTCAAGTTCGCTTTTTATAGGCGGCCAGGACACAAATGCCGAAAAGGTCTCATTTCTTGGTGGCCCCGACCATAACCTCCTGCTCCATTTCTGGCCCGTTGTGATGGGCGTGTATGTCCCCGAGATTATCGATCGAGATGGGACCTCTAAACTCTCGTCGAGCTATGTCTTAGTGATCCCTGATGTCACAGATCCAATCGGGTTCGTTCAAGACTTTCTGGAAACGCTCGCCCGATTAGGAACTGAGATGACTGGGTACCGACCTAAACAGGCAGTCATCACGCTTCCCCAAGAGGGAGGCTTGGAATATCTACATCATTTGCTGGGCTTGGTGAAAGCAAAGACAGATGTCGCAAACGCAGCAGGCGTAGAAGTCTACCACCTTGAAAAAAGAGGAAATAACGTTCACATGCTGAGCACTGACCGGGTGCCTGTGTCTCGCCGTGTTCTCGAGCAGTACGAAGCCATTCGTGACAAGTATTACTCTGTCCTGTTCAGAAGGAAGCTTATCCTAAACTTGATTCGAGGAGAGCCATGGTACCGGGAGTTTGACCGTGTCTTTGCCAAGGGTTCCAAGGAATGGTTCATCGGCATAAAGGCTCATAGGTTTTCGTCGGATGTTCAGCGACGATTTGAGGTTGAATCGCAGGCAAGGAGGTCCGCATGACAAGCGCTTCGTCGGTCGATCAGGCTCTGTCCCAATGCATTCATGGCTTAGTGAAGGCCTATGTGTACCGAAAATCAAAGGCCAAATCGGGTATCGAGTGGGACGGAGATCGAAACAACGTTCCTGCCAAATATCGAGATGCCCGAGAGAAAGTCTGTCGCGATGCTTTTCTGAGGCTCCGTGCATGCAAGGCTAAAGAGGACTTCGTTTCATACTTCACCGGTACGATCTGCTCGGTCCCGCAGTACTTGCCTGAGGCGGAGTACCAAACAGTAGCAGACGCTATGTTGACTGATGAGCGATGGGAAGAAGTGAAAGCGCTAGCCATGCTCGCATTGTCAGGCTTCTCAAATGTGTGATTGCTGGATTGAAACAAGGAGGATCGCATGAACATCTTTGCAACCGTGCTGACGTACCCGGCTCCTTCGGCGAACTATCGTGGTGAATCAGAAGAGAGTCGAAGCGTGATCCAGAAGGTGACCTATGGACGACACGAATATCCAGTAGTCTCACCCGAAGCCATGCGTAACGCGCTGCGCGAAATTTTAGCCTCATATGGTCTGCCGTGTAATCGGGCACGTCTTAACAACTAAGAACAACTTGCCGTCCGCTTTTTGGACTACCCCTACCCCGAAAAATTTGTAGACGATTTCTTCTTCGGCTACTTGGTGGCGGATCGTGCACAGATCCCTGAAAAGATAGTGAAGGATCGGGAGTTTCAATTTAAGCGAGATTCAATACTTCGAATGAATCTTGCGAAGGCGCTGGAGCCGTACCGTCATGATGCTGTTTTTACACAGTCGCCATTGACAGTGAAGAACGATAAGAGTCCTTGGCAAAATGCTTCAAAGTCGGCTCTCCTTCACCGTGAAACCTCGGTGACAGCCTTTCAATTCCCCTTTGCCATCAACCTGCACGATTGCAATCTGGATGACAATGGGAAACTCGTGGATGGTGTTAAATCACCTGATGGGAAACCCTACAAAACCAAGGGCGAGCAGTACAAAGACTGGCTTCGCTACCTACTCAAGGCCGTTTCAGAACTAAACGGCGTTTCCGGAAATCATGCCCGAAGCTACTTCGAAATGGCACCGGCGAGCATTGTGATTCGTGTGACGGACTCGCTTGTAGCTGGGTATGAGACCTATGGATTCAAACAAGATGGGTCGTTTCCGGAAGTTGTGGATGGGATTCTCCATAACGACTATCCCGGCAACGAGTTTTATGTCGGTGGCCGAATAGTGAAATCGTCGCTAGATAGTTCTGCCCAAGAGCAACTGAAGGCCAAAGGTGTCAACTTATTCCGAATGGCTAACCACGCTCTCAATGCAGTTGCAAGCCGGATTTGTAGCAGAGGATTTCTCCAACTGGAGGCCAATCATGCTGTGCCTGCACGTTAAGGCGCCTTTTGCAGCGTTCCGCACTTTTACAGCGGGGTCGTACCGTCCTACTGCGCCCTTCATCACTCCGAGCGCGGCCTATGGTCTGGTGCTGAACATTGCGGGCATTGAATCACGGCTGGATGATGGACGAGCGCCAATGACCCTGACCAAGCGCGGGCTGCCCAAAGTACAGATTGCACTAGGAGCTATTGCCTTTCCTGAAGTTCAGAGTATCTACCAGCAACTGCACAACTATCCTGTTGGAGCAACAGGGGAAGAACATGCCGAGTCCTGTAAGGGATCAAAGTACAACATTCAGCCTGTCAGAAGAGAATTCTTGTCCGGATTGGACGCTTATATTTGTCTGCGTGGGAATGCCGAGCTTGAAGAACAAGTGAGAGTTGGTTTGAGGGAAGGTGGGCAATGGGCTTCAAATGGCCTCTTCAGATATGGCATCCCATTTCTTGGTGACAACAACTTCATGATCGATGTTCTTAAAGAAGAGAACTCGCTGGGACTAGCTTGCTGGTACAGACGCGTGACGAGAGAGGATGATGATCTGAGCGATCGCCGATGCCGGTTGACTGTCTGGATTGATCGCGCAGATATGGCTCAGACTCAATCGCTTCTCTATGCTCCCCTGAACACCCCCGCATCAGAAATTCCAGAATCGGCTTGGACTGCTCTCGATCCACCCGCACAAGTCGTAGTGTCCAAGAAGGAGAACAAGAGGGGGAATAAGAGATAAATAAAGGCAGTACGTACTTGGTGGCGAAAAATGAGTCACGAATGCGCCTCTGAACCCCTCCTTCGCGTCATGGCGTTGCACGCGCTGACTTACTGCGAACGGCTCTTCTATTTGGAAGAGGTGGAGGAGATCCGCCTGGCTGATGAGGCTGTCTATGCAGGGCGGCGGCTGCATGAGGAACTGGCGGTCGACGAAGGCGAGATTGTGAGCTTGGTGCTTGAAAGTGAGACGCATGGGCTCAAGGGCAAGGTCGATTGTCTGCGACGGCGGGATGGGCGGCTGATTCCCTACGAGCACAAGAGAGGTCATGCGGCGAAAGGCGAGCAAGGCCCAGAGCCGTGGCCCAGTGACAAGATTCAGGTCTCCGCTTATGTATTGCTCGTTGAGGAATATGCGGGTTGTGTGATCGAAGAGGCGCGGATTCGTTACCATGCCGACAATGTGACCGTGCGAGTGGCGGTTGATGACGTGGCGAGAGACCAGGTTCGCAAGGCGGTGGCTCGGGCGAGAGAGTTGAGCAAGTCCGTTGAGCGTCCGCCCGTGACGGATAATGAGCGGTTGTGTGTGCGGTGCTCGCTGGCCCCGGTGTGTTTGCCGGAAGAAGAGCGCCTCGCCGGTAATCCGGAATGGAAACCGATACGGTTGTTCCCGCGTGATTATGAGCGCCAGGCCCTACATGTGACCGAACCTGGTGCGCGGGTGTCGCGGTCGGGCAATACGTTGGTCGTCCAAGCCCCAGAAAGAGAGCGACGGGTGTTCCCAGTTCACGATGTGGGTGAGATCGTGCTTCACGGACATGCGCAAGTGACGACGCAGGTCATCCACCTCTGTGCCCAGCAAGATATCGGGCTCCACTGGATCACCGGCGGGGGGCGCTACATTGCCGGATTGGTGGCAGGCACAAGCCCTGTTCAACGGCGGATTCGCCAGTACGAAGCGTTGCGTGATCCTGGCGTGGCGTTTCGCTTGGCCAAGCGGTTGGCCTTGACCAGAGGGGCGAGCCAGCTGAGGTTCTTGCTTCGGGCCTCGCAAGGAATGGATCGAGCAGCGAAAGGCGTTCAACCTGCGATCAACGGGATTCGTGCCGCCTTGGCGGCGATGAGTCACGCGGAAGGCCTTGATACGCTGCGCGGTCATGAGGGAGAGGCAGGGCGCGCGTACTTTTCTGGCCTGCCGGGGATTCTCCGCACTGACCTCGACTCACGTTTAATGTTTACGGGGAGAACGCGACGTCCGCCCCAAGATTGCTTCAACGCGCTGTTAAGCTTTGGCTATTCGCTGCTGCATCGCGATGTGCTGCAAGCCATCCTTGCAGTGGGACTAGAGCCGGCCTTCGGGTTTTATCATCAGCCCAGGTCCGCCGCGCATCCGCTGGCATTGGATCTTATGGAAGAGTTCCGCGTACCCATGTGGGATATGCCGGTGGTAGCTTCCCTCAATCGGTTGCAATGGGACCCTGATCAAGACTTCACGCGGGCGGGACCGCAGGTGTGGTTGAGCGATGCAGGTCGGAAGAAAGCCATCGAAATCTATGAGCGGCGTAAGGAGGATGAGTGGAAACATCCCGTCACGGGCTATGCCCTGTCGTATGCCCGGCTGATCGAACTGGAAGTCCGGCTTCTGGAGAAAGAGTGGACAGGTCAGCCGGGCCTGTTCGCTCGCTTGCGGTTGAGGTAACGACATGGCTGAGGATCGGAACTGGTATCTCATCTCATACGATATCCGAGAGCCTCGTCGCTGGCGGGGAGTGTTCAAGCTGCTGAAGGGGTACGGCCAACATTTGCAATACTCGATTTTTCGATGCCGGCTGACGAAGCGGCAGATGGAGCGACTTCGTTGGGAACTCGCCTGTTTGCTCGATCCAGTGGACAGCTTAATGGTGGCCTGTCTCTGCCCCGGGTGCTCAGCACGGTTGACGATTCAGGGCGGTATTGAGGACTGGAGTACTGAGGAGCCCACGTTTCAGATCATTTAACGGGCATTCATCCGCAATTCATGCATGTGCGAGTGTGCGCAATTTTAGGGGAGAGAGTTGGCAAAAGATGTGATCGATTCAAGCCTTTTGAGACCATTCGACGTTGGAATGTACATGAAATGTGTGGAGAAGAGATAAATCCGTTAGTTGGAATAAGTGCAGGAGGACAAACTATGCATAGGAATGCCTACAGCGTACTACGTTGTGCAGATGCTCGAAGACATACTTTGCGGCGCCTGGTGCCATGCGGGTTTACATGAATGCGGTGAGTTCATCTGTGATGCCGAAAGGCGTTGAGCACATTGTGTAGGAGGACGAACCGATGCCGACACCGACTGTGAGTTCATCTGTGATGCCGAAAGGCGTTGAGCACCAGGCGAAGGAAGTCGATTCGCTCGGCTATCCCCTGGTGAGTTCATCTGTGATGCCGAAAGGCGTTGAGCACATAAACATACCCTTAGTAATACCCCATGGTTCCTATGTGAGTTCATCTGTGATGCCGAAAGGCGTTGAGCACTGTCCCGCGCGCGCATTTATCAACTGATCGAAGAAGGGTGAGTTCATCTGTGATGCCGAAAGGCGTTGAGCACATGTCTCTCGGAGATCCAACAGATATGCTCATGCGGCGTGAGTTCATCTGTGATGCCGAAAGGCGTTGAGCACTTTACGGCCTTGTGTCTATCGAAATAAAGGGGGTCTGGAAGTCTTTTATGGGCAAGCCCGCGTTTGTTGGTACCGGTGTGTTTCCTTCCGGTGGGGCATTCATGAGGACATCGACCTGTGAGGGCGACCGACGTCGGTGTTTCGGATGTAGACTGCGACCCTTCACTTGTCAGGCGGGGGATGGCCGAGATTGTCCGCAGGATCCCTTTTCGTCGTGGCAGCATCGGGGCGGTGAATTTCTGTCCCTCCCCCTCTTTCGGCTAATTACATCTCTTAAGCACTTTCGTGCACATTCCATCCGGCCGGATTGGGATGATGCAAGGGGTTCTTGACAGCCACCCGATGGCTTCTTACACTCACGCACCTTCTCATTAGGAATACAATGCATAGGGATCGCCCCGTGCGGTTGTCATCCTCTCGGCCTTTCATCCACGACAAAGGAGCGTGAGTCGATGAGCGAACCCAAAGACACAACCATTGCATTACATGTCGTCCTGAAACCGTCCGATTCCTCGGCTCATCCCTTGGCCGCGAACCACACACACGTTGCGTTGGTTCAGGGGATTGCCTACCTCGATTTCGGCTTCATCGAACCGGCACTCCTGGCTTCCGTCGCGAAGACCGCGAAGGACGGTCAAGCCGCCCCAAAAGGCTTGGACGGGCATCTCGTCACACGCGTAGCGATGGACGTGAGCGCTCTGGCGCGGCTGCACCAGCAGATTCAGCAGGTGTTGGCCGGCTTGCGATCAGCGAAGCCTGGGAAGCCACAGGACAGGATTAAGGGAAAGGAGAAAAATGATGCGTCGTCGAGTGTATGACCTGTCAGTGATTACCTTGAGTCCGGAACGACGCGTCATCGTTTTCCTGTTGATCCTCGTATGGAGCCTGTTTTGCTCCGAATTCACGGTACACGCCAAGCCTCAAAAAGATTCCACAGTTATTGATACGGGAATCATCGGCAGTGGTGCATGTTGGTATGACGCAGAACGACTGATCGTCGTGAAGCGGTCACCCTTCAAGGCCGGCCAAGAATCAGAGGTCGAAGGCCTGTATGTCGTGACGCCAGCCGAACCACGCGATGGGACCAGAATGGATTTATCTCCTATCGACCCTGAATCGCAAAAGAGGATATGGGACGTCAGATGTCATGATGGAACGATTGTGTTCTCCGTTCCCATGCCAGATAAGAAACGAAGTCGGCTCTATGCAGTGAAGATTGGTGGACGACCAGAGCTACTCGTTGAAATGCGAGGGGCGATGCCACAGAACGTGAGTATGAAAGGGAAATACGTACTAGCCTATAAGCATATGCGGGGGAATAAGGGGGTGTACGAAGACGAAGACAATTGTGTGATTCAATTCATAAAGCCGGAATTTACGGTCCATTGCGTGGATGCTCGAACTGCCTGGCGGCGATGGACGCTCGCAAACTTTGTTCTCGCCGAATATCAGTGGTCCGATACGATCAAAATCCATGGGCCAGATGGGCAGCCGAAGAAGATTCCCAATCCCGAAAAGCAACTAGTCGACAACAATGGAAAGGCAATCAACTACGCAATGTTCCTTCGAGCGCTGGATGGCAATATCTTAGCGCAGCTGAATGAAGTTCAGACTCTGAAAACGGCGATCTCGATCTACTTTGTTATAAGTGATGATGAGGCATACATCTATTCGCCTTGTTATCGAATTGAATCAAAAGATGGATCGCCAGATGGAGTCTGTCGGTATCCTCTCTCCGGAAGGCCAGAATCTTGGGAGCTAATATTTCAATCTGAGATCCCACGTCAACGCAAAGCGAGCATCAGCCATCCCAAAGTCAGTCGGACAGGCGACATTTATTTCATCATCGCAGGTACCAAGCCGCCGTATCATGGCCTCTGGAAATTCGACGCTCGCACCAGGCAAGTCACGCAGCTGACGAATCCAGGTGACTCTTACGACACTCCGACGGCCATCTCGCCGGATAGCCAGTGGGTGGCCTTTAATCGAAGAGGTACAGTCGGTGACTCTGTATTCCTAGTACAAGGAGGAGGCAAATGACAGCGGTCATTGATTACAACCTCGCGAGACTCGTTGCAGATAATGTGTACGGACGTCCATCAGGAGGCCTTCACGGCATTATCCCGTCTGGATGGACATTAGACACTGATTTCAATAGAGATGGGCTTCAGAGTAGTAATCCAGGTGAACTCCGCCTCCCCAATGGGTTCTATGCTTACGCTCTAAAGTCCACTGATCCAAACGACGATCGCCGCATTCTTGCATTCCGAGGAACGGAAAATGCCCGAGATTGGTTGGCGAATATTAGCGATATTGGGGAAAGTCAGTTTACTCAGGACGCAAAGGACATAGTAAATCCGTGGTTAGCGCAGCAATTGGTGGACGGTAATAAAGTTGAGTTGGTCGGTCATAGTCTCGGTGGAGCGCTCGTTCAGTGGACTGTCAATAACACGAATCGTGAGCAAATCAATGTCTTCGCCCAAGGCCTGACGGGTAATGAAGCTTACCAAGTCGATCCGTCTCTGATGCACTTCACCACCTTCAATGCACCTGGAATCCGGTTTTCTCCGGGTGGCTTGCTCGCAAGCAATACGACGACTGGTGTAGATGGTGAGCACCATGTCATCGCAATCGACTTTGCGCTTCCCACCCCAGGATTGCAGGGGGACTTTGTTCATTTACTCGGCGGGCGTCCGGTTGGTGGAATCATTGTTGCCCACCGCGTAGACTTCACTCAATTCGCAGCCGATGGCAATATTTATGATGCTCACTTGATTAGCAAACCGTGGTGGAATGCACCTGTTGATCCCGGGCATACACCTCCTTTTGCCATCGATTTTCAAAAAGCACAGGTCGTTGGTCGGTTTGTTGCAGACATGCTTGGCCCGAGGGGACAACTTAATAATGGTGCCATCGACGCCCTAAAAATCGGATTGGTATTGGGGGCGGGATTGACTGCTGGGACTGCTCTCCAATTTGGCATACAACTCAGTCAACTAGTCCAAGGTGTGGGAGCTGATCTTCAAACTTTGGCAACAAGACTCTTGGCTCCAGGAACGGATGGTCTTCAAGATGGATTCGCCTACTTGCTCGATCTCGCAAACACGACTGGGCAAAATGTGGCCACTTTTACGTTAAACCTTTCCGCCGCAGCGATCACGACCTGGCAAGCTATCGCTGGTCTCGGCAGTGCCGTCGTCACTCTTGGCATCGAACAACTTGGGAGTTTGATTGCGGATGTTGCCCAGAGCATCGGTAATGCCGTACTGGATCGTCTCCACGACGTGCCGAATACCCTCTTCAATCTCGGCCGCACGCTTAGTTTTGTCGAGCTCAATCCGTTTACCATGGCCTACGCGCAGGCGCTTGAGGATCCAAGGCTAGGCTCCGCGCTTCGGACTGCAATTGAAGACGCGCAGCAGATCGTTCAACAGGCAGGGCAGACTGTGGTGGTTCAGAAGGGCATGGGGCCGAATCCGTTCGAGACCACTGGGTTTAATCCCGATACAGCCCCACCAGCGACGGTGACAGCGAATGAAGGCCAACTGAACATGTTCACTATCCACCTGCCGTTTGAAGCTGGTGTGGGTGGGCAGAAGCTCACGCTTACGTTGAGTGGCCCGAACGCCAGCGGGGTGGTCCTCCGTACAAATGGCATCGAACTTTTCCCGAACGGAAGTACATTCACGCTGACCATTCCCGAAGGCCAGCAACAACTCGTGGTGGGTTTGCAGCATAAGCAAGACATTGGAGCGTCCAGTTCGTTGACAGTTTCTGTGCAGTTAGTTGATGCGAATGGGATCGCAACTCATGCCCCCGACCAAGAAGCAACCATCACGGTGACGGATACCGGTCCTCTGCGTGACGGCACAGTCCCGACGATTGATTACAACAATGGGTACAGCACCGAGACGGTTTCATTGACGGCTGGTCCTCCGGAGTTTAATGGATCTGGTGGTTCGGGGGCCTTTACTCAGGAAGGGCCAATCAATTCCGTTGTGCAGGGCAACTATGGACCTGAGATCATTTGGGCCGACAATCCACAGGCGATCACGTTCTTCGCGCAGAATCAACAAGTCTTCGGCGGTGATGGCTCAGATAAAATCATCGGAGACTTCAATGACCAACTCTACGGGGAAGATGGCGACGACGTCATCCTGGCCGGTTGGGGTTCTGATGTGGTGGATGGGGGCGCGGGGCGGGATGCTATTTTCGCGGACATGGACGCGTTCATCAGGCCATCGCCTGGGACCTTCGATGACTATCTCGATGGGGGCAGTGACGAGGATAGTCTCAGCGGGATGGCAGGTAACGACACGCTCCTCGGCGGCACCGGGAATGATGAACTCTTTGGCGACGATCATGGCGTCTATACCGAACGGCCGGTGGGGAATGATTACTTGGATGGTGGTGACGGCCATGATCGGCTCTACGCCGGGCTGGGTGATGACACGCTGATCGGTGGAATCGGTAACGATCGATTGTTCGGCGACAATCGACCTGCCGGCGAAGATTCCTATCTTTGGACCGAACGACCTTGGATCAACGAAGAGTGGTTTCAGGGATTCGAATTCGGAATCATCGGCGGAGTCGGTATACCCATTTTTTCTGTAACTGGGGGTCGCGACTACCTGGAGGGCGGCGCAGGTGATGACTTTCTCCAAGGCGATGGTGGAGATGATGTGCTGCTCGGTGGGGCGGACAACGATGAGCTCTGGGGGGACGATCAACAGGTTGGTGTGATCCAGGAAGGGGATGATTGGCTGGAAGGTGGAGCAGGGAATGACCAGCTCGTGGGCGGTGGGGGCAAGGATGCGCTCTTCGGCGGGGAGGACGATGACCTGCTTGTCGGCGACTATGCCAACAATCCAACACTCGGGTTCGACGACACCCTCGATGGTGGAGCCGGAGCGGACGAACTACATGGAGGCGGGGGGAACGATCTGCTGGACGGCGGGAGCGACAACGACCGCCTCTTTGGCCAGGAGGGGGACGACCAGCTGTATGGGGGCATCGGGGATGATCAGTTGCAAGGCGGTAACGGTGACGATGTGCTCGTTGGAGAAGAGGGGATCGATCGACTTTTCGGGGAGGCCGGCAATGACGTGCTTTTCGGCGAGGACGGAGACGATCAGTTAAGCGGCGGTGGGGGGCTCGATCAATTGGTCGGAGGACTAGGAAACGACGTACTCCTGGGCGACGGCGAGAACGATATCCTGTTTGGTGAAGAGGGTAATGATCAACTGCAAGGCGGTGACGGCCACGATACCCTGCTCGGCGAGGTCGGGACGGATGTGCTCTTTGGCGACGCGGGGGACGATACTTTGTGGGGTGATGACGGGGATGACCAACTCTCAGGAGATGCCGGCAACGATGTGCTCATCGGCGGGACCGGCAATGATCTGCTCCTTGGCGGGGTAGGCCGGGATTCCTATCATATCGGAGTGGGAGAAGGCGCCGATGTAATTACCGATAACGCCGGGGAAGGCAATCGTGTCGTATTTAATGATGGGATCATGCCCGATGATGTCGGCATTGGACTGGCTCCCACCGCGATGGTCATTCAAATTGGTTCTGGTGGAGGTCAAGTTGCCATTACCGGCTTTAGCGCCAACGACGCGCTGGCGCCCTCTGGGATTACAGATTATCAGTTTGCCGATGGGACGATCGTGACCCATGCCGACCTCGTCGCACGGGGCTTGGGAATTGATCCGGCCATTTTAGCAAGCGCGGCGGTGACAGGCCGCGTGATGGCCGGTGGGACCGGTGGCGACCCGCTCAATGGCACCAGTCTCAACGACCTCTTGCACGGTGGCGCGGGCAACGATTCGCTATCCGGTAATGCTGGGGCCGATACCTTGATCGGCGGCACGGGCGACGATCAGCTCCATGGAGGCAGCGGAAACGACACCTATGTGTATCGCGTAGGAGATGGTCTTGATGTCGTAGTCGATACTGCCGTGGCGGGCGAGGGGAATGTAGTGTCGTTTGGTCAGGGCATCGCCTCGGCCGATGTGCGGCTGATGGTCAATGGCTCGTCCGTCGTCGTGGGGACAGGCGATCCGATGCAAGGTGTGCTGCTCGGGAATACGCGCCGGAGCAGCATCACCGGCACACACGATATCGAGCGGTTCCAGACCACGGACGGCACGGTGCTGAGCTATGCGGATCTTCTGGCCAGGGGCATTGATGTCGCGGGAACAGCTGGGGATGATCGCTTGTTCGGGACCAGCATCGGTGACTGGTTCGTGGGCAAAGGGGGGAACGATCACCTGTTCGGCGGAGCGGGGCATGATCAATATCGGTTTAACCTCGGTGATGGCATCGACACGATTGTCGATACGGCATCGATGGCTGAAGGAAATGAGGTCACGTTTGGCGCGGGCATTACGTCGTCGATGCTGACGCTGAGCACGGTACAAGACTCCATCAATTCGTCGAGCGGACATGATCTGGTTCTCCGTATCGGTGAGAGCGGGGATCAGCTGTGGCTCACCGGCTTCGATCGCGACAATGTCCTGGGGCCACACGCCGTGGAGACTTTCCGGTTCACGGACGGCACGAGCTTCGCCTACGCGCAACTGCTGGAGCGTGGGATACAGATCAGCGGTACGTCCGGAGCCGAGACCTTGATCGGGACGAACGGGAACGATCGGTTCGTCGGTGGGGCGGGCAATGACCGGATGGAAGGGAAGGGCGGCGATGATCGGTATGTCTTTGGAAGAGGGGCAGGGCAGGACACGATCGTGGATCGGACCGGCGCGTTGGACACGATTGAGTGTGCCGCCGATCTGTTGCCCAGCGAGATGACCATCACACGTTCGGGGCGAGACCTCGTGTTGGCGATCACCGGCACGACGGATCAGGTGACCGTCTCGGAATTCTTTGTGGCGGATACCTTCCGGATCGAGGCGGTGCGGTTTGCTGATGGGACGGTCTGGGATGCGGCCTTTCTGGCCGAGGCGGTGCAACACCGTGTCACCGGCACAGAGAGTGCTGATGTGCTTGACGGGACTGACGCCGATGATCTGCTCATGGGTTTCGCGGGTGACGACCGACTGACGGGACTTGCAGGCGACGATCATCTCGACGGCGGGACGGGCATCGATAGGATGGCCGGCGGTCTTGGCGACGATGTGTATGTGGTGGATGCCATAGGCGATGAGGTCACGGAGAACCTGAACGAAGGCATCGATGCCGTGCAAAGTTCCGTCACGCATACCATCGGGGAGAACGTTGAGCACCTCACGTTGACCGGTCTCGGCGCCATCAACGGAACGGGGAATGCGCAGGACAACATCCTAGTCGGCAACGGCGCCGCGAATGTTCTTGCCGGCGGTGCCGGCCACGACACCTATGTGATCAGCACCGGTGATACGGTGGTCGAGCAGGCGAACGACGGTCTCGACAGCGTGCAGAGTGATCAGAGTCACGCCCTTGGCGCCCATGTCGAGAATCTCACGCTCACCGGCACGGCGGCCATCAAGGGGACCGGCAATGCATTGGACAATGTGTTGACCGGTAACGGTGCGATGAATCTGTTAGCCGGCGGAGCCGGTAACGATACGTACGTGCTGAAGGGGCTGGAAATCGTGACCGAGTCGGCAGGCCAAGGGATCGATACGGTTATGACGGCGCAGAGCTATCAGCTGGCCTCCCACGTGGAGCATCTCACCCTGCTCGATTCGGATCGCTCGCTCATCGGGAATCAATTGTTACCGGTGTCGATCGATGCCATGGGAAACGAGCTCGATAATACGCTGACGGGTAATCGCGCTGTGAATCGGTTGGATGGTGGGGTGGGTGCCGATGTGATGCGTGGAAAGGCCGGGAATGACACCTACGTGGTCGACGATGCAGGAGACGTCGTGATCGAAACGGCGGTGGACGGTCTCGACCAGGTTGAAAGCGCGATCGGCTATACGCTGACCGATCATGTGGAGGATTTGTTGCTCACGGGGATGGGGGCCACGTCCGGGACCGGCAATCAACTCGATAATCGGATCGTCGGCAATAGTGCGGGCAACGTGCTGGATGGAGCCGGAGGAAATGATCGGCTCGAAGGCGGAGCGGGAGGCGACACCTATCTGTTCGGCCATGGATCTGGATGGGATCGGGTCGTTGATTCCGGAATCGGCGATGTCATTCAGTTGAAGGCGGGGATTACACCGAACGATCTTGCTGCTGCTCAGTACTTCCACGCCGGCATCTTCCAGCCGAACGGATTGGTGCTCGGCATTCTCGGCTCGACCGATGCTCTTTATATACAGAGCTATTTTCACACGAGCGCGCCTCCGCTGATCAGGTTTGATGATGGGACGACCTGGGATCTCGCGGCCGTCAATCAACGGATGGTGACAGGCCCGTCGTTTGTCGGTCCGGATTGGAGAAACCTGGCCACTGTTCGGGAATCGGTCACCACGATTCTGGGAACGGCTGGAAACGACCTACTGAGTGGTACTGCGGGTCCTGATCTCTTTTTCTCCTCAAGCGGGAGCGATACGCTGGTCGGTGGCGCCGGTGATGATCGCTATTCGATCGATTTCGCCGGAGACGACGTCATTATCGAGGATCCACATGGGGGCATGGATACCGTCACGGGGGATATGCCCGAGGGATATGTCTTGCCGGACAACGTGGAAAACGCCGAGTTCTTCGGCCGCGTGATGACCGGCAACGCCCTCGACAATGTGATCACGGCAGGACCAGTCTCCAATACATTGGATGGAGGCGAGGGCAACGATGTGTTGATCGGTGGGTTCTTGCGTTCCACGCCGGTCAGTCGGGACGATTCCGGCAGCGATCTTCTGATCGGTGGAGCCGGTGATGACACGCTCATTCCGGTCGGTGGGGTCTACCATTCATCAGGCTTGATCGCCCCAATCACAAATGCGGCGATCATCAAGGCCGATGATGTGTTGGTGGGGGGGCGGGGTGACGACACCTATGTCGTCTATCATGCTGACGCAATGGTCGTCGAACGGGTCGGCGAAGGGACCGACTGGGTCCGCAGTGCGGTGACCTATACCCTCCCGGGGAACGTCGAGAATTTGGAATTGGTGGATTCCGGCATTCCAGGCGTCCCGAATGGCACGGGCAATGAATTGGAAAATCTCATCCGCGGCAATAGCCTCGCGAATGTTTTGCAGGGCGAGGCGGGGAACGACACGCTGCATGGCGGTCTTGACGATGATGTGGTGCAAGGCGGGATCGGGCATGATACCTATCTTTTCAATCTCGGCGACGGCCGTGACACGATCGAGGACATAGCGACGGGCGAAGAAGGCAATCGTATTCAATTCGGCAAGGGCATCACACAAAGTGATCTTGCGTTCACGCAGGATGAAGTCGCTCGCACGTTGACCATCCATGTGGGGAGCAGCGGAACCGACCAGCTTGTCCTCACAAACTTTGATCCGACCGGACTCAACGGCTCGGTGGTGGTGGAGACTCTGGCATTTGCAGACGGGAGTGTGACTGGTCTCGCTCAGTTGCTGGGCCTTGGTGGCCCAGTCAATCATGCGCCGACGGTGGGCAATCCGATTGCGGACCAAGCCGTATCGGAGAATGCGCCACTCAGTCTGGTGGTTCTCGCCGACACCTTTACCGACCAGGACACGGGTGACACGTTGACCTACAATGCAAGCCTGGCGGACGGCAGCGCATTGCCGTCCTGGGTCAGCTTCAATCCAACGACCCGCACGTTCACGGGGACTCCGGACGATGATGGGGTCGGGAGCCTCGATCTCAAGGTGACGGCGACGGATACCGGGAATCTCACGGCTTCCGATGTCTTCACGCTGACCGTCACCAATATGAATGAGGCTCCGGTGGTGGCCACGCCGGCCGCCGATCACACGACGCTCGAAGATGTGCCGTTCACATTCGTGATCCCTGCCAATACGTTTCTGGATCAAGACGTGATCCATGGCGATACACTTACCTATGGTGCCACGCTGGCGAACGGCGATCCCTTGCCGGCTTGGCTGAGTTTCGACTCAATCACCGGCACCTTGAGCGGCACACCTCTCAACGACGATGCCGGCAATCTGAACGTCGCGGTCAAAGCCACGGATGAAGGCGGGCTCAGCACAACGAGTACATTTACCCTTACGATTCAGAACGTCAACGACGCGCCGACCGTGGCGAATGGTCTTGCCGATCAAAATGCCGCCGAAGATTCAGCGTTCAGCTTGATTGTGCCAGGCACGACTTTTACCGATGTCGATGCGATTCATGGGGATGTCTTAACCTACGGCGGCACCAGGGCCGACGGCAGTCCGTTACCGACTTGGCTGAGCTTTGATGCAACGACGCGTACGTTCAGCGGGACGCCGGGTGTAGGCGATGCCGGTGTAATGCAGCTTGCCGTGACTGCTACGGATAATCAGCTGGCCAGAGTGACGGAGGAGTTCACCCTGACGGTGGCTGGGCCGCGGCCGAAAACCGTGGTTGGCACTACGGGCAATGATGCGCTGAATGGCGGAAGAGGTAATGATATCCTCGCAGGCGGGGCAGGGAACGATACCTTATTGGGAGGATCCGGGGATGACACATACATCTTCAACCTCGGCGACGGGGTGGACACGATCAACGATACGAGTCTCCCGGGCGAAGGGAATACCATTCAATTCGGAACGGGTATCACGTCCAACGACCTGCGTTTAGCGGTCGGTTCCTTATTGCTTCGTGTGGGAACCGAGGGGGATATGATTCACTTGACGACCTTTAGTCCGGACGACGTACTGGGGCCGCGAGCCATCGAGACCTTCCGGTTTGTGGACGGCTCGACGTTGAATTACAGCCAATTGGTGGCGCGAGGATTTGATCTGACGGGCACAGCCGCCAATGACTCGATCATCGGCACGAATGTTGTGGATCGGATCAGCGGCCTGGCGGGCAACGATACGCTGGCAGGCGGGGACGGAAACGATCTGCTGGATGGAGGAACCGGAACCGACACCATGCAGGGCGGAGCAGGGGATGACACATACGTGATTGACTCACCGGGTGATCTCGTCATTGAAACAGCCGGCGAAGGAAGAGACACGGTGCAAAGCGCCGTCACGTATGCCCTTGGAGCTCATGTGGAAAATCTCATGCTCACCGGCACGGCGGCCATCAGCGGGACCGGAAACGTCCTGGACAATGTACTTTTGGGCAACAGTGCCAACAATACATTGAATGGCGGGGCCGGTCATGACCGGCTCGATGGCGGTTACGGTAGCGATGTGATGATCGGTGGGATAGGCGATGACACATACGTCGTGAATAGAGCGGGCGATATTGTGACCGAGCAAGCAGGACAAGGAAACGACACGGTGGAAAGCAGCATCACCTACACCCTCGGAGCGAACGTGGAACATCTGACTCTCACAGGGTCGGCCCATATTAACGGAACGGGAAACACGGCCAATAACGTCCTGATGGGCAACAGCGGCGACAACATTCTGAATGCCGGCGCCGGCGATGATACGCTGAACGCTGGACGGGGACATGATATTCTCTTTGGGGGGAGCGGTCGCGATATGCTCAACGGAGGCGACGGGAATGATAGGCTCGACGGCGGGACCGGTGATGATCAACTCGTGGGCGGTGCCGGCAACGATCAGCTTCTAGGCGGCGGCGGGGCCGATCAGTTCACCGGCGGTCGTGGCCATGACATATTGATCGGAAACTCAGGAAACGACACCTACCATTTCTCCCGAGGAGACGGCCAGGACACGATTCTGGATGTCGATTCATTGTTACCCAATCAAGACCGTGTCATGTTTGGAACGACCATCAATCCTCTCGATCTCGTGATTAGTCGCCAGGCCGATGATCTGCGGCTTGCTATTCACGGCTCTGCAGATCAAGTCATGGTGAAGGATTGGTATTTGGGTAGGAGTCATCGAGTTGAGACAATGCAAGCCGGGAACGGGGAGGTTCTGCTCAGTACACAAGTTGACCAATTAATCCAATCCATGGCGGCATTTACCCAGCAGACCGGCCTGACATGGGATCAAGCGATTGATCAACGGCCGCAGGAGGTACAGGCGGTCCTGGCGGCCAGCTGGCAGTAGCGGTGAACGGGATCTGTCGTCATGATAACCGGATTGGGTTCAGTCGCTCGGTGGTTCGAAGTGTCCCGAAGGGCGTTGTTGCCAGGGCACGGTCGCCTGCCGGGATTGTTTGACTAAACTGCGGAGGCTCATCTCGGCGGCCCGTAAGAGTTTTGGATCGCCTGCTTCCATCAATGTCGTCAAGAGGACATAGAGGGATCGATCAGCCTGAGATCCGGCCAAGATACGATCGGTAACCGGATCGATCTGCGAGGTGTCGGGCTCCTCATCTTCCGTGGAGTCAGCGCATAGATATTCCAAGGAGCGGGGGCTGTCGAAAAGCCAAGAAGGAGGGATACGAAGCGCGGAAGCAAGAGATTCAATTATCCGGGCCGTTGGATCTGCCTGATCCGTCTCGATTTGTTCCAGAAGCGCTGTGGGAATTCCAGCCGCGTCTGATAACGATTCTATGGAGTGATGTTTCGAGAGTCTCCAGCCCTGGATAAAGAGCCCTATCGACATGCGGCCATGATACACAATGAAGGGAAGCGCTTCAATCGAAGATGCGGCAAAATGACAACTTTATCATCAATAACAATGTGTTATAAGCTCTTTAAAGATCAGGCATGAAATCGGTATAATGCTGACTCAAGTTTCATCGCGTTTGAAGGAGGTGGGGAGTCATGTTAGGGACCGATATTCGCGGCATCATGGCGGAAGAAGAAGAGGTTCAGCGTCGTCAGGAGGCGTTGAAATCCCTCATGACAATGAGGGCGAAGCAGCTTCGAGAATCGTTAGAGGATCGGATCAAGCGCGCCAGGAGTTGCGGGGACTGGATACAGCTTTCCAAGGCGGAATGTGCAAGCCTGCACAAGCGGGAAAAGGCCCACTTAAAGTCGCAGCTTGAGCAGCTGCAGTTTGAACAAACTCGGACTCGCGGAAAATTGACGGCGCTCAAGCGAGCCAAGGCGAGGGCCCAGCGTATCCGTGCCGCAGAAGCAGCTTCCGAACGAAGGCGCCGGTGATTGACGATCACCGCTGTCTCGGTCACATTGTTTTCCATGCGATGACGGGGATATAGTGGGTGCGGTGACGCCTCTGCCGGTTCTCACTCGTGCAGAGGCCTCGCGGATCCGGGGGCTGCTTCGCGATAAGAAGACAAGAGTGAGCGAAGGAGCCTTTGTCGTTGAAGGTGTCAAGCCTTGCCTTGATCTCATCTCCAGGTACCCACAATCTATTCTCAGCTTGATTGTCACGCCTCGTTATCTCAGCGTCGAAACGGAGGCTGGTCAAAGAGCACGCGCGGGGCTGTCTGCGCGTCAGTTTGTTTCCACAGACGTTGGCTTCGAACGGTTGACCGATGTGGAGATGCCGCAGGGAGTCTTGGCCGTCGTTCGACAGCCTCAGTGGGACGAGGCGCAGGTATTCGGGCGAGCGAACGTGTTGGGGCTCTATGGGGATCGGCTGCAAGATCCGGCTAATGTCGGCGCAATCATCCGGACCGCCGCCGCCTTAAACCTATCAGGGGTCTGGCTCAGTGCCGATTCCGCCGATCATTTCAATCCAAAGGTAGTCCGGGCCACAGCCGGTACCATCCTCAGCGTTCCGGTGTTTCAGGTACGGGATTATCGAATATTCTCTTCATATGGATGTGACATCTACTCGGCCGTCCTGGAATCGGCGGATAGGGTCACGATCAGAAGTATTCGGACAATACCGAGTCGCCTCATGATCGCCGTGGGAAACGAGGGAGCGGGGGTGGCCTCGGATATCGTGCAGGCGTCTCGCGTCAAGTATTCCATTCCATTGGCTGAGGGGGTGGAGTCGTTGAATGTCGCCGCGACGGCGGCAATTTCGGCATTCTACTTCGGCGGATTGCGACGATGGTAGGAATCGTAAGGGTTGCGCCATTCGACAGGGAGATTTGAAAATAGAATACATTCGGCCTACTATGGCGTACGGTCAATGATGAAGCCCGGACAGGAGAGGACAATGGCGGCAGGGGTTGTGCTGATGTGCCTGGTCGGTCTAGCGCTTGGTGAAACCTCCGCATCTGCGCAATCCCAAGCCCTATCCCAATCCGACGGACAGCTGTACAGCCTCGACATGATTGTCGACCTGGCGTTGACAAGAAATCCCGTGGTGTCGCTCGCCGAAGGGAACATCGAGCAACAAAAGGGTCAGCAGACGGCGGCTGGTGCCTATCCGAATCCGACCGTTGCAGGCTCTGGCGGCCACGGTAACCTTCAAGACACCGGTCGAGCGGGCATCGGTCCTTTTCTCGACCGCCAGTCACTGACTGAATACAACTTTGTCTTGGGACAGCCGCTCGAATGGCCGGCCATGCGGGCAGCCCGACAGCGAGTGGCGGATCTCGGATTGGCGACGGCTAATGTGGGCATGCTGGAAACCAGATTGAATTTGGCGTCGCAGGTCAAGGTTGCCTTTTACGATTTACTCTTGGCGCAACAGGATGCGGACTTGGCGCGTCAGAATCTCGACACGGTCGAAGGAGTGGCTCGAATCGTCAAGGCACGGGTCAAGTCGGGCGAAGCCCCCCAATTCGAATCCATCAAGGCGGAGGTGGAAGTGCTCAAGGCCCGGCAGCAACTGGCGCGGGCGGATAATTTGGTTCGGATCAACCGCGTGGCCGTTGATACCTTGACCGGAGGCGCGCTGGGGCCCTCCTATCTGGTCTACGGGGAATTCAGGATACTGCCTCGTAACTTGCAGATCGAAGGACTCATGGCTCGCATGATGGACCAGCATCCCACCATTCAACGCTTGCTGAAGTCGGTCGAGCAATCCGACTGGAAGATCGAATTCGAACGGCAAGCCCGTGTGCCGACCGTGACCGCCAACGCGAGTTATTGGCGTGAGATCGGGCGGGAGGCGTTTCAGGGAGGGTTGTCGGTTCCGATGCCTCTCTGGTATCGGCGTCAAGGTGAAATTGCGTCATCCTTGGGCACCAAACGTCGGGATGAAGCGGAACTGCTCAGGACGCGAAACGAACTGGGACGAGCCGTCTACCAACATTATCAGGATGTCCGCACCACGGCCGAATTGATCGATGTGTTCGATAAGGGGTTGTTGAAACAGGCTCAGGAAGCGCTGCGGCTCGCTCAGTTCAGTTTTCAACAGGGGGCCTCCAGCTTGCTGGAAGTGCTCGATGCGCAACGTGTGCAGCGGCAGATCTTATTGGATTATGCTCAGGCGCGACACTATCTCTCTGTCTCGCTGACGCGGCTGGAACAAGCCGTGGGAGGGACTTTGTGACACGGTTATTCACTATCGCACCACCATGGAATCGTCAGGCGTTGGCCGGTTTTTTACTAGGTTTCATGGTTACGGAAGTCGGTTGCGACGCGACTCCGAATGAAGTGGTGGCCAGTAAGTCGCCTGCGGCAATCTCCGCTCCCGGCATCATTACGCTGACCAAGGAAGAATCGTCACGAGTAGGGCTCGTGGTTCAGCCCGTGGCACGCAGCGACTTTCGAACGCACCGGGATTTTCCGGCGATCGTTCAACCCAACCAACGGAACATGGCTGAAATCACCACCTTGGTTCGAGGGCGAGTCGTCGAGGTCTACGCGGACCTCGGACAAGAAGTGAAAGCCAACGCTCCCCTGGCCATTCTCTACAGCAGCGAGCTGGGATTGGCCCAGTCAGCCTATCTCAAGGCGAAGGCCAAGCTGCATGTCGCCGAGCAGGCGTATAGCCGGGCTCAATTCCTCTTGCGCGAGCAGGTGATCGGTGAGGCGGAAGCGCAACGTCGACAGGCGGAGCTCCTCAGCAGCCAGGCGGAGGCCAATGAGTCACGTGATCGGCTCAAACTGCTGGGCATGAATGAGGAGGAGTTCAGTCGTCTGGACCGCAGCCGGCAGATTCGATCCGTGGTGCCGATCGTCGCGCCCTTCGCCGGTCGCATCATCGGGCGCAAGTTGACGCGCGGAGAAGTGGTCGAGACGACCGAAAATCTCTTCGTCATCGCGGATCTGTCGGAGGTGTGGGTTCAAGCGAACATTCCTGAAAAAGACATTCCTTTCGTCCATTCCATCCATGCATCGGGCGGGACTCAGGTGGAGGTGCGCATCAATGCGTATCCGAAAGAAGTGTTCAAAGGCACGATCACCTATATCGGCGATGTACTGGACCCCGTCACACGCACCATGCAACTTAGGATTGAGTTGCCCAATCACGACGGGCGGCTCAAACCGGAAATGTTCGCCACGATTCGACTCTTCTCCGAGGCACAGCCCGATCGGCTGGCGGTGCCGGAGGGCGCGCTGCAACGTGATCAAGGACGCACCTTCGTCTTCGTGCAACGCAATGTGAACGAGTACGAGTTGCGGGAAGTCCATGTTGGAGAATCCAACGGGACCGTTATTGCCATACTTGGCGGGCTCGATGAAGGAGAACACGTGGTCACTCACGGCGCCTTTGTCTTGAAGTCCGAGTTGTTGAAGAAGCCTGTCTGATGGTCTCTCGCCTCCTCGACATTTCCCTACGGCAACGGCTGCTGATCATCCTCTCGGCGTTCATGATCGGAGCTGGAGGCGTCTACGCTTTTCGGACCATTCCCATCGACGCGTTTCCAGATGTCACCAGTGTGTTGGTGCAGGTCGTAACGAAGGCTCCAGGCCTCTCCCCCGCGGAAGTCGAGCGGTTGGTGACCTATCCGATCGAGCTCCAGCTCACGGGTGTGCCGTCCCTCACGGAAATGCGATCCCTCACGAAGGTCGGCCTCTCGCTGATCACGATCGTGTTTGATGATTCGATGGATATTAACCTGGCCCGCCAACTCGTGCTTGAGCGATTGCTCGAAGTGGAGGAACAACTTCCTCCGGGAGCCGAGCCGATGTTGGTGCCGAACAGCACGGGACTGGGCGAGGTGTTTCAATATTACCTGGAGAGTCCCAAGGTATCGGCCGCCGATGTCGATGCGGAACATCAGAGCCTGATCAAACAACGCACGATCCAAGACTGGGTGATCCGGCCCCTCTTGAAAAGCACGCCGGAGGTGATCGACGTCAATTCGATGGGGGGCTACGTCAAGCAGTACCAAGTGTTGGTCGAGCCGGGCATGCTGCGGAAATACAATCTGACGCTTCACGAAGTCTTTGACGCCGTGGCGAGGAATAATGCCAACGCCGGCGGCAATATCCTGGAAAAACACGATGAAAAGTACATCGTGCGGGGAATCGGGCTGATCCGCTCGCTCCAGGATATTGAGCGCATTGTGGTCAAGGAAACCGGCGGGACACCGGTATTTGTCTCGGACGTCGCCCAAGTGCTCATCGGGCATGCCGTGCGGCACGGCGCCACGGTGTTGAACGGCGATCGTGAAGTGGTGAGCGGGATCGTGCTCATGTTGCGGGGCGGCAATGCGCGGGATGTCGTTCAGGGGATCAAGGCTCGTATCGACGATATTCACACGAAAAGTCTCCTGCCGGACGGAATGCGGATCGTGCCGTTTTACGACCGCATCGAATTGATCACCGCCGCCTTGAACACGGTGTATAAATCGCTCACGGAAGGAGTGATCCTGGTCGTCGTCGTGCTGTTCCTCTTTTTGGGAAATATTCGCAGCGCCCTGATCGTCGTCGGCACCTTGGCGCTGGCGCCTCTCGCCACGTTCATCGTCATGGGGCAGATCGGGTTGACGGCAAACCTCATGTCGCTCGGAGGACTCGCCATCGCGATCGGCATGATTGTCGACGGTTCCGTGGTCGTCGTCGAGAACGTCTATCGTCATCTTTCGCACCATTCCGCCGCCGCCATTCCGAGGTTGCAACTGGTGACTCAGGCCGTCAAGGAAGTGGGGCAGCCGGTCGTCTTCGGGATTCTCATCATTATCATCGTGTTCCTCCCGCTCCTGTCGTTGCACGGGATGGAAGGCAAGATGTTCAAGCCTCTTGCGTATACCATCATGATCGCGCTGCTCGTCTCGCTGGTGTTGTCGCTTACGCTGTCGCCGGTGCTCTGTTCCCTCATGCTGAAGCAGGGCAGTGAGGTGGATCCTTGGATCGTTCGGCGGGCTAAGAGTATCTATGCGCCCGCCCTTCGGTGGGCCCTGGGACACCGAACGACGGTGATCGCTATGGCCATCATCGCCCTCATCGGCGCGTTGGCACTGGTTCCCTCGCTGGGAACGGAATTTATCCCGATCCTGAATGAGGGATCGTTGGCTCCTCAGACCATCCGCCTGCCGAGCGTGTCTCTTCCGGCTTCCATCGAGATCGAAAAACGCATGCAGCAGGCGATCATGGAATTTCCGGAAGTAGAAATGGTCGTCTCCAAGATCGGTCGGACGGAGTTGGGGAACGATCCTCAGGAGCCGAACGAAAGCGACCCGGTGGTCAGATTGCGTCCGTTGGACCAGTGGACGACGGCACGAAACAGACCTGAGTTGGTGCAAAAATTTCGCGAGCGGTTGACGCAGATCTCCGGCGCCACGTTTTTGATCAGCCAGCCGATCCAACAGCGGGTCGATGAATTGATCTCCGGCGTCCGCACGGAGGCCACGGTCAAGTTATTCGGCGATGACCTGGAGATACTCCGGAATAAAGCGCAGGAAATCGCCGAGGTGCTCGAAACCGTCCGAGGCGTCAAGGACATCAAAGTGGAACAATTGTTCGGACAACCGTACCTCACCATCGATATCGATCGGGGCAAGATCGCGCGGCATGGGATCAACGTGGCCGATGTGCGGGAAATCATCAGGACCGCCATCGGGGGACATGAGGCGACTCGCGTCTATGAAGGCCAGCAGCGGTTCGATCTCGTGGTGCGCTTCCCGGAACAATATCGCAACAGCATCGAAACCATCAGCAACATTCTGCTCAGTGATCAGGCCGGCGCCATGATCCCTCTGGCCGATTTGGGAACCGTGCAGTTGGAAGAAGGCCCGGGGCGGATCAGCAGGGAGCTGCTGCAGCGGTACGTGTCGATCGGTTTCAATACGCTGGGGCGAGATATTGGCGGTTTGGTCGCGGAAGCGCAGCAGAAAATCAACGAGCGAGTCATGCTGCCGCCCGGGTACCGGGTGACCTGGGGCGGATCATTCGAAAACATGGAACGGGCGATGGCCAAGCTCCGCATCATCGTCCCGATCACCATCGGGTTGATCTTCTTTTTATTGTATTCCACCTTTAATTCGCTTCAACAGGCCACGCTGATCATCCTGAATCTGCCGTTCGCGCTGATCGGCGGGGTGGTCGCGCTGTGGTTGACGGGAGAATATCTCAGCGTGCCGGCCTCCGTCGGGTTCATTAATTTGTTCGGCGTGGCGGTGTTGAACGGAATCGTGCTCGTCTCTTACATGAACAAGTTACGGGAAGATGGTCATAGTTTAGACGAAGCGGTGACCATGGGGGCTCTCCTTCGGCTTCGGCCGGTGTTGATGACGGCGTTGGTCGCGTTATTGGGATTGGTTCCACTCGCGTTCGCCAATGGGATCGGATCGGAGGTGCAGCGCCCGTTGGCGATCGTCGTCATCGGTGGCCTCGTCAGCTCCACGTTCCTCACCTTGATCATGCTCCCGGTTCTCTATCGATGGCTGGAAGGCCGTTCAAAAGATCCGATGCAAGCCGGCGGATCATCAGGAGGGGAACCTTTTGAGGTACAAGAGGGAGACGTTGAGATATCTCATGGTAACGGGGAACCGAGATTGCCTCGCCACTCAGGTAGGATGCCGTCGACCTGAAGAGGGAAGGCAGGCCCGACAAAGGACAGTGTGAAGATGCACAAACTCGTCGGCATCGTATTCATGGGTCTGGTCTCCCTTAGTGAGGGCGCATTGTCATCCACCGCCGCGGCAAAAGGGGCGGATTCGAAGAGCCCCCATGTCGCCAAAGGAGAAACGGTGTTCATCCGCCACTGTGCCGGCTGTCATGGCGACAAGGGGAAAGGAGACGGCTATTTGCTTCTGGGACCGGACCCAGCTAACTTCACCAGACCGGCTACGAAGAAGAAGTCCGACGCAGCGCTGCTTCAGACCATCCATGAAGGAAAGCCGAACATGCCGTCATGGAAGGGCCGTTTGTCCGAAGAGGAGAGCCGAGCGGTATTGGCCTATATCCGGACGTTGAAAAAGTAGAGAGCATCGCCTCGATCACCCGCACTTCTCCCTGATAGTCTGCATCAGCGACTCCCACACCGCATCTTCTGTCGTAATTCCGTTGTGTCATCCTGCCCTGGTATCTCAACTGAGGCATAGTGACAGTAAGACAAAATCGCTCTGGACCTGTCTTGGAGAACGGATTCTGTTCGAGTATGTGGTGCTGGAAGGTGTTGGGATTATCAAGGCGATAAGCCACACCGATGAGAAGAGAATGAAGTGGTGCCGAGGGACAGAATCGAACTGTCGACACCAGCCTTTTCAGGACAAGAAGAAAGTGAGAAAGGTCAAATAGATAAGAGCAAAACGCAGTGCAAATAGTGACATTTCGTGTCATGAAAAATCAATGAGTTACAGGAGTAGGTGCCACTGGTGGCACCTGCATTTGCGTGTTCCGTATACTCATCATCCTGCCCGACGGCCCATGCATGGGATGGCTTGAACTGATCCATCCTGTGTAACATACATGCGGCAACGAGAACCCTCACGCTCCTTATCACGGGCTGCAGTCGCCTGGTTCAACTCTTCTATGTTGGATCGCCGCACGCGAGCCTCCCACCGATACCGTGCCATAAGCGCACCAAAGATTATTGCTGTGCCAATGAGCATGCCTTCCATGGTCGACCTCATCAGAGGGATGTGGCTAAGTAAGAATTGTAGGCTAGCAGCCCTAGGTATGTTTTTACCATCCTCTACAACGTACGATATTTAATGTTTACCAACTAATACTGTTGATTCAATTTAATGAAGGAGGATCTATGACTAAGGTATGCAAATTTATAAGCAAATTGACGTGCAACATCATGGTCACAGGTATCTGCGGATTTTGTCCATCTGTCTGGCAGCAGCCGCTCCCCTTGAGAGCTGGGACGACAAAATCCCAAATGCCAATCAGCGCTTTAAGGTGCTGACAGGGTTCGGTGGTGCGGCGGTCTTGGACAAGGAAACTCAGCTGGTATGGGAAAAGTCCCCCGCGACGTCGGTGCATAACTGGTTAACTGCGCGGATCCAATGCACTGGCCGCACCACCGGCGGGCGGAAGGGCTGGCGGCTCCCCTCGGTGCACGAACAGGCGAGCCTCATCGATCCCTCGCTACGACCCAGGCCCGACCCTACCGCCGCATCCTCGTGGCGGCGACCGCGATACCGGAGCATCGGGCGATCGAGGACCAGGAACCGGCATACCTGCCGCTAACTGAGCCCAAAGCGCTCGGCGCTCCATTGCCCCGCCGCTCGCTTCGCCTGGGGCCCTACCAGTTTTTTTGCGTTGATCGCTTGCAGCGCTGGGATGTCCAACGCGTACTCCGCCACCATCTGTTTCAACCGCCGGTTTTCATCTTCCAGCTGGCGCAGCTTCTTCACCGTGCTCACGTCAAGCCCAGCGTATTGTGTCCGCCAATTCTAACACGTGGCCTTCGAGATGCCGTGTAAGCGGCAGAGCTCCTGGACTCCGATGCCTGCTTGGGCCTCCTTGAGCACGGCCATGATCTACGCTTCGGTGTGCCGCTTCCATGTGATGGCCTCCTCCTGGGGGGCCCATCTCAACACAGGTGAAATTCTAAGCCACGTCGCCTTTCTTAGATGATGCGCTCGCTATTCACGAACAGATCAGCATCTTAGAAATATTCTTAATCATCTCCTCGCTCATCTCCTCGCATGTTCTTCCAAGTCCCTTCAAAATCACGTCGTAAAAATCACATGCCCCTTTACTTCGAACCGCCACAGCGCCCACTTCTGTCTCCTCCCAGGCCGTTCCCTTTATTGCCTCCTCAATGGCAAGAGTCCAGAAGTAGACACCTAGCGTGTAGTTATTCTTGACACAGTCTGAGTATTGCTCATCCGGGAGAAGCGTGCAAAACTTTCCCTCCTGTCCTGCCTTAACCATTACTTTTTGTCGCCATCCGTACAAGCATTTCATAAACGGTTTATCAAAAAGACGCTTGTTCTCACGGATGAACTCGTCAGTTGTTTCGGGAGACATGTACGACGTGTAGTAAAGGTCGGAGAGCAGAGTAGATTTCGCCAGTGCGGAGTCACACCAAAAAGAAATAAGCAACCAGAGAAAGAAAACAGTGATATGGTGAGCCCTGATTATTATCATTTTCTACCTCCAACCTTGATCCAATTCGTTACTAGAGATTGCTATCGTGGCATTTCTCTTTGCGACTCATGCTCCGCACCACATCTAGTTTTGCTAAGAACTGCATATAGAGCCCTGCACGACACTGATTGCCTTTATCGCTTGAACCTGGCACGGCTTTTTTAAAAATGTCGCACTCTTCCGGCACGCGCGCTAACTCCTGTTCGCACGCGATTTAGGAAGTCGCTCGGCCCCGCTCTCCAACAATTGGATGGCTTCGCGGTGGAACTTGAGATTGATCACATCGAAATTGGCCTGATGCTCGATCTAGCCAATGATGACTATGTCCGTCTCAATCACGAAAAGTATCTCAATACGCTCACCAACTTCCGCAACTCGTTCGACAGGACGGAGGCCTAACCATTTCGAAATCGGTATATAGCCGCATATGCAAGCTTTTATTCTCCTACACATCCACCACTCGGATCACAAATAACGCCTCCAGCAGAATAACGACCGCCCCCATGGTCCGTGACTTCTCCGCCAGATGAGCGTGGTTTTTTTTGGCGTGGAGGGATAGGGGGAACTGGTTGGTTCATCTGCGCCAGTTGGGACAGAAAGAAAAGACACGACGGCGAGAGTTCTTGCATAAGTTGCTGGTTAAGTTTCTCTCGTCCATCAAAATCAAATAGATTCAATTTAGCAGCCCTATTACCTATACTTTGTGCGCGCTTTTGCTCATCAGGAGTGCAGGGACTTTGGGGAAGCACGGGAGTGGAGCCGAACAGAATAACTACGACACAGACTCCTGCCTGAAGGACGCGATGGATAGGCATGTTCATTTTCATACCCTCCTTTTATTTGGTGGCGCAAAATAATATTGGCAATCATTTGCAAGCTGTCCGTAATGCTCCCATGCCTGTTCGTAAGCTTCGCAACCGTTGAAAATCACGAATTTGTCTGTCATCGAGGGTCTTCCCGATTGCCTCAATGTCGTCGGCAATCCTTCTGATCCTCTCGAGCCATGCATTTTGTCCGCCACTAAAGTCGTTTGCGTTCTTTCTTATGGCTCGCGCCATCGTAACCAGGCGGTCAGCGCTCAAAGGGTGAGTCACGCCGTGACGGGCAAAGCTTTCAAACGAGGCCGTGGACTCAAAGTCGCCAGGGGCAAGCTCGAACCGACTCACGGCTGAGAAAAAGACCACCATGCCCATGGGGGGAACGGGCTCTCTACTTGAAACAGAGAGACGCCGCATAACTTCAAGCGCATAGGCGTCCGCCTCAATTTCCTGAGCCTGCGAAACAGCAAAAGGGACATCTCCGGAGTGCATATAGAGGATGTGGGCGAGCTCGTGGGCCATTATGAAATAAATAGCCGACTTCAGAATTTTCCCTGACACATCATTTACGTACTGATCAGCGAGGGCCTCTTTTGGTACTGGAAGAGCGACCAACGGAGGAGGTATGGGCCCTCCAAATTTCTGATATCGAATCATACCAACATAATCAAAAGCAGCGGAGCTATCGCATCCATGGTGGTCTAGCCACGCGAAAGCAATAGCCAAATCATCCAAAAATTTCACTGACAAGGTGGGCACATACACTCGGCGCAAGCTTGCGTCAGCGGAGAAACTGAGGGGGCTTCGATCTGTTCCAACGGGTGGAAACCGTAGGCGAATCTGCCCTGCCTTCTCGCGGTCAGAGGGCGGTAATCTGGAAACCAAGTCCTCATTCCATGTTCCGGTTAGGTTCTTATTATATGTCTCAGCAGCCGCTTGAAGAGTTGTGGAATCATACAGACTTGTGTAGTCTGCCCCTACACTGACGCACGGAAGTGTCACTGCGCAGATGGCCAGCAGTCTCGTGATTACGCCAATCATCACTTTCCTCCTGTACTAGCGTCGAGTCATCATTAAGGCCAGCCTGACATTGCAGCTCTCGAGGTTATCTCAGCTCATTCTCTTTAGAAGACTACTTCAAGAGTTTTCTACTTCGTATATGACTTCATGTACCATTTTTCCAATAAGCCATCGGCCGATTCCGCTTCAGCGCCACTTGGGATTGCAAGAGTGTGAAAGGCGGCCCCTGCTCTGAGCGCCTTTCGTACCGCAAATACAGTTGGTTCGTTTATCGTCAAGTTGCCATCACTCGATATGGAAAACTTTGCAGTCGGTGCAAATTTGATAAGTTGTGATAGTTCCGGGAGTTTTAGTTCGATTTGGGCACCTGTCTCCGTAAACAATTTGTACGAGGCGTTGTTAACAACAAATGCTTCGGTGACCAAGAACATATTTGGAAAATCCAGCGCGTCTAAACACGGATCTATCTTCGTAAGATAGTTTGCATCCTTTAGATTTTGATACCATGACCGAAATTTTATGACTCGCATCGCAATAGCCGACTGATCATTTAACGAAAGAGTAACTGTTTTTATACGATTGAACGCCGGTCCAGCAGAGATTCCGTAGTAGTTGAGAAGAGCGATTGCATCGAAGGACGTCGCCTTATTGAATTCTGCTTTCGGAATATCGCCAATCTCAAGAAATGTGCTGAAATCGCTCTGCGTTATGCAGGAGTCGAGGTGATCGATCCATCTAGGCTGACCGTCGGTAGGATTTACAGTGATGATTGAACCCGTCCGGTATTTCGAATCGGGAATTACCAACGGTACCCAGCCGCCAGCCTGTTTCAAGACCGTGCGAAGTTCCTCAGGGCTGTAGACAGGTCCAAGACCCGTCCTGCAACCAGGGGTCAGAAGAATTAGGAGGGAAAATATTAATATTGAACAGATACTACAACGTTGCATGAGGGTTCCTGGTAATCGAACTATTCAATACTACTGGTACATTTTCGGTCTGAGCATCGTGACTCACTAGTGCTGCCATCAACGGTGGATTTTGTGAATATGTGCCTCGCCGGTACTTTCCTTCAGGAGGCACAAGAAGGTGGCGCCTATCGTGAATGGCTTAGCATGAGTCCAACCGCTTGACCAATCGCTGGTGTCGATTCGAGGACCCACCGTCCCATCGGCATTCATGCGAGTGACGTGAACAGTGCCATCACTACTCTTTAGCGTGAAGAGATAGGTCGAGCCTGCCTCCCGATAGAACTCGGCGATCGTCCACCCTGATGACCCAATAATATCGCTTGATCTCTACTCCGACAGATCCGTTCGGAAGTTTTTCAAAGTCATAGGCAGCCCAGATACCGAAGATCGTTTCCATGGGGATCCATTTATCGTCGGAATCATCGCGGTTCCAACCTGGATAGATACGAATGTAACGGTGAACGACTCGCATAGTAATGATATTTGCGCTATCCACCTGAATAGTGACTACGTGTCCGGTGCATTCCCGCGTTTGATACCCAATTGCGTAGTGTCGATCAGAGAAATAGCCGACGATAAATGGCCATTTTTTTCTTATTGCATCCCGGCCAACTTTGAAAACCCAGTACTCATCAGTAATCCACCAGTCATAGCGATACCAGTAATCGGAAGTATGGAAAAGTCGGTTTCGTAGGAATTCGAAGCCTCGCCCCATGTCTTCCGGCCATGTGAAACCTCCAAGGTAGTCATGGAGCTTCATCGTCAAATTTTCAATATACGGGCCGTTCTGCTTTCTATCAGCATCAAGCAGACTAGAAGTGAAGTTGAGATGGTGCCAGCCTAATAAATTCATCCAAGCAGTAGCTCCGCAACCGGACCAGTGGTTGTTGGAGTTGGGAGGGGTGTTCTTGGGAATCTGTAAGAAGTACGAATGGCCATTAGGGCAATTCGCAGATGCAGTATCAAAGATACAAGGACTGTTGGGTGATTTAGCAGCAATCCAATATGATTCTAATTTCTGAGCAGTCGGCCGCGGACGGATAAAGGTTTGTTTTAACTCTGGATAGGACCAGCGGTTCGACTTCCGATGGATTCCCCGTCGAGGGATCGATGGAAGCGGATCCCTCGGGGGCACGGACCTATAGTTGCTAGCCTCACCTCGGCTATGCAACCTGGCTTCAGGAGGAATCGCAGTAGGGCGTTCACCTATCCCCCCAAGTAGGTTGCCGTTCGCATCTTCAGCTGCCATGTAACCTGGTCCAAAGTACACCATCTTAAAATTCTGATCCCCCACTTTTGCAGCAAGCCGATGAAATGGAGGCTTTGCAGTTTCACTTAATTCTACGATGGGCAAGTCGTTCTCTGTTGCACTGATTAAGACATATCCTCTGTTCGTCCCCTGAGGGTCATTGATGATCACTTCGTAGTAGGCGGCATTTCCATCGACGTCGTAAACTGGCTTAAAGCCAGCTGCTTTGGCATGAGTCCAGTCCGATATGTCTTTGAACGACTCTAGTGCTTCTTTGACAAGTTGATCGCGCAGTTGATCAGAGATGAGCTGTGGCATGATGCCTCCATTGCTATGGGTCCGCCCCTCAGATCAGTCATCTAAGGAAGGTCTGATTTATTCTCCGCGCGGAATG
>FRDC01001472.1_pt1 | contig 93051 bp, 142 predicted proteins | sample 1106171 | NCBI WGS metagenome assembly FRDC01 (sample SAMEA3930566, study PRJEB13176) | freshwater metagenome | biome: Drinking water system; feature: drinking water; material: water | place: Singapore | collected 2014-12-20
TCCTTAAGGAAATACCCAAATGACATTATCGCAGCCTGTGCAGCACAACGACGTTTATAAGGCCTATCAGCGCTGGCACATGTTTTGTGAGGGCAAGGACGCCCTTGAACGTTTGATCAGGGAACGGGTTATCAGCTTTGAGGGCTTCTTGGGGGAGCAGATAGAATGGGAATCAACACAAATGTGGATGCAGCCTGAAGCGGTCAGGAAAATACAATTGCTCAACGGCCCACATCACCACGCGCTGTTGCAGGCTTGGGCTGTACAGCGCTTTGGGCTTCCTTAAAGAAGCTTCTCAATTTTTTTGTACGCATTGTAGGGAGAGGATAAATGCGCTTAGTGCCAATAGACCACCATGAATATTTCACCGCTCAAGAGGTGTGGGTTAATTTTTGGCGTGAACACCCGCCAATACCTGACTTTGAAGAGTACCTCCATGGAAGTGAGTACCGCACAGAAAAAGGCATACGCAAGACATATGTCACTGATGTTGCTGCCGGGAAAATAAGGCAACTCAATGGGCCACACAGTTACGCAATGTTGAAGGCGTATGCAGCCATCCTTAAAGAAGCATCTTAAATTTTTGGTGTCCACTATAAGCCGAGGATATATCAATGCCTGTCATACCGCTAACCAACATAGAAATAGCTCATGCAAGGTGGTGCCACCACTTTCAACTGGCCATGGATGAGACAGCGCCCATACTGGACGATTCATTCAAAGCATATACAGGGCTTGATGACCCTGATCATTTGGGTGTGACTTGGGCAGATGGAGGGCGGGGCGAGTTGGTCACTGTGCCTGACAAAGCTGCACGCATCATTGAGCTTCTATGCAGCCCCAACCACCGCACCATACTGAAAGCAATTGAAGCAAAACATCATCTTTAAAGAAGTATCCTAAAAAATTAGTGTCTATCGTAGGCCGAGGATATATCAATAGCATGGGGGGAGGGGGACCATTTTCATCTGTCTCATCCTCCCCCTCCCCTCCCCCTCGAAGATTTTTGAAATAAGGACGACGAGTTGGCATGCTTCCTGCTTCTGTCCTTCCACGGTAACTCTGTCCCTTCCTTGCACTTGCTTCCATGGACGAAGACAAATGGCAAGAAGCGTAGCTGGATGGGGACGTGTGTTGCTGCTTCCACACACCGCGACATTTGCCCGCTGATGCGTTAAAACTTCCACGCCTCTAGGGTAGGCAGGCTTCCACGGATGGCCGCTCAGCGGCGCGCTAATGCGGTCTTGAGCCAATTGTGGCATGCGGTGGATGCATGGCTCACTTTCGTTTGTAACAATACGTGATTGCAAAAGGCGGGTTTGTGCGGACTTTTACGGTTTTGTACGGGTTGAAACGTTCGCTTTTGCAGCGGTGACACGCTATATTTGGGTTGTTGAGACGGCCATATAGGCCGCTTGGTTCACCGCAGGGCGGCTCCCTTCCACCGGAGCCGTGCGGGCCTAACGGCTCCTAGCAACCCTCGCGCGCCCTAGCCAAACCGCTTTCAGCGGCAGTGCTACGCAATGGGCAAATGCCGTGCCCATGAACGGCATATTTCCTGAAAGGTCAATACAATGTCAAAGCACAATGAAACCAACTGGTACGCCAACGTTTTCAAGAACTGGAACGGCAAGGCGTTAGGCCCCAAGCCTACCGCTGAAATGCTCGCTTCAATTCACGGCTTGGGCGCTAGGCCCGGCAAGCAAGCGTTGGCAATCAGCATGGGCCTCCGTGATTGCGGCGTCACTGGCAGTCAAATTGTGATTGCTTGCGGCGCTCCGCAGTTGAACAAGATGCGTGGCTTTATTGCTGATGCGCTGCTCAAGCGCGTGCCCGTTGCGCCCTCCGGTGAGGGTCACACGGTGTACAAGCTTGAACTGACGCCCAAGAGCAATAAGCGCATCGAGGCCACCAAGGCTAAGCTTGCGGCCGCTGAGGCGGCGGGCAAGGCTGAAGGCGGTGACAAGCCCAAGGGTAAAAAGGCGGCTGGCAAAGCCGCTGGCAAGCCCAAGGGTAAGGGCAAAGCCAAGGCTGAGGCTGAGGCGGTCACCGCTGAAACGCCCCTCAGTGAGGCTGCTAGCGCGGCCACGTTGCCCCCGGTTGAACCGGTGGTGACTGAAACGGCGCAAGCCGCTGAATGAACCAAACGGGCCCGGTTGATAGCCGGGCCCAAACCTCCCACACTTCCAACGCCCTCGTCGCTCGCGCGGCGGGGGCATTTTTTTGTCCCAAAATTTGAGCGAAGAAGTCGTCCTCCAGGAAGTATTAGTCGTCTTCTACGGCTCATCTACTCTTGGCTCATCTATGGAAGAAACGACCTAGGAAGACGATTAGAGCAAAGAAGGCTCATCTAGACATTTCATTAGTGTTAAACAAGGCTCATCTACGCTTGTCTTGACAAACGCATCTATCGAGTGGTATCGGCTTAAGCCGATACTCGGATGTTACGTTTACGCTCGGCAAGGTTGGCTTTGTTCGTTATGCACTTAACATTGTGTGCTGCGTAGGGTCCTGAGTCGTAATAGCGGGCCATGCAATATTGATTGGGGTGACGTCCACGCATCCACACCCAGTCCTCACCAAGATGGTTTTCCCACCACTGAATGTACTCATCCAGACTAAAATTAAACTCAATGCCACGCTTCTCAGCGTTGCGTGCGTGAGCATAGTAGGCGTGCCTTGCCTTCCTATGCCAATATGTAAATTGACTGTGCTTCATACACAGACATACGTTTCTTAGGTCAAAACCCTCCTTCCATAAAGAACACCTACTTCCGCCCTCTACCGGGCCAAGAGTGAATTGACAAACTGATAAGCTTGTGCCGTTGCAACAACCAGTCAGGAGTATTGCAATGGCTCAGAGCTACGAGGTTGAGTACATGGAAGAGGACGGCATCACGCACCTATTACATTGTCATGGACGTGACGAGGTAGATGCCGCCAGCAAATTGCGTAACTTCACAGGCTTTGTAGTCCACGTCCGCTGTCTAGGTCCCTATGAACCGCAGCCAAGCATAGCTGTAGACAAACTTCCAACAAACTGGACCTTCTGACGCAACCATATCACATTTCACATGTTGAATGGTCTTCACTAACTCAAACGGAGTAAAGCGTATGCGTCTCACCTTCAACAAGACCACCGGCCCCAAGCCCTCCAAGGCCATACTCAAAGAAGCTTCCAAGCTTGCCACACCAGACACCGGTGATCACATCACAATTGCCATGGCCATGCGTCCCAATGGCGTGACGCAAAATGAAGTGGTCTCACTTCTAGGCCACCCGCATAGAAACAAGATCCGCAAGCTTGTGCAGGACAACAAGGTGAAGGTCAGCACACTTCCAGACGGTTCACGTGCAACACGCATTAAGCTGATTAAGCGCTAATCTACTTCTCAGGGTCCAGAAGCTTCCATACTTCTGGACCCTATTTGTCTTCTTCATGGAAGTAATTTAAAATTGGTGGGGGATGAACGAAGAGGCCTTGTTGCAAGGTCGCTAAGGGGCCCTTTTCGCCTAGGGGCTTATTGGGGCATTGTGGGTATAGCTGCGTACTGTATTTGCTACATATTACCTCTGTCATCCGTGGATGCTTTTTTTCGCAGAAGGTCCTTCTTGCCTATATTGGTCCTATATGTCTGGACAAGGCAATTTAGTATTTTGTTTTTATGTGGACACATTTCTTGTGAGAGTTGATGTTTTCTAGGTTTTTTGTTCTAGGGTGGTGCGTTAATATTGGGTTTTGATTTGGGTGGAGGGAAGCTTCCATGGATATGGGTTTGGTTGAGCTACGCTTGAGAGTAGGCGACAAGGTCAGCACTTGGGCACCAAGTAAGGAACGCAATGGCTATTGGACGCTGGCTGGCGTCCTTGGTTACAAAGAAGCTTCTCAACTTATAACGGCTCATGATGGGTCAGATGACATCCATGAAAAGCTCCTCCTGTTTGACGGTGTACATGGGTATGCCGTGTGGAAGGCAATGGTTGCATGTAAGGGGGCTGGGGATGAGTGACATAGAAGTCGAACACAAGGTGTGGCGCTGTAAGTGCTACGCTGCATTTGAGCACTGGGAACGTGAGTATGGGTTCAAGGACGCTGATAAATATCGTCAAAAGGGTGGTCAGTCTGCCCTGCTGGCTTCCTTGTTTGGTGACTATGAAACTTGGCCACAATGGGTGGATGAATGTAATCCAGCCGACATAGAAGTAATGCAGCGCATTGCAGGCCCGCATGGCTATGCCATCTACAGGGCAATGATTGCTCAGAAGGGGGAAGCATGAGCAACACATACACTATTGACCTGATGGCAGTGCGGATGGAAGCACGAACTAAGTTGATTGAATGGGGTGCGGTGCCCGGAGAAACCTACGCTGGTATAAACTCGGCGGAAGCATTGGCTGAACTGCTTGGCTTTGAGAGTTTTGGTCACTTGCAAAACGCTCATGGGAAGTTTGGTGAGGTCAACAACCATGACCTCCACAATCTGTTATTGGCTCTGGCTGGACCTAACGGCTATGCCATCTACAAAGCCATGCTAGCTCAGAAGGAGGAAGCTCATGAGGCCTGATGAATTGCGCAGGGCGGTAAGGCACAAGCTGTGTGAATGGAATAATTCTGTTGAATATACGTGGGAGGTGGCACATGAAAAAAGTAAGCAGCCTTCTACGGATGCCCTGAAAGCCCTGCTTGGTTACGGTCATTTGGAGTACTGGCAGTTTCAAGATGAGCACGGCGGCTTTAGCATCAACAACCATACCCTACACAATACCCTGTTGGCTCTCTGTGTGGGCCCAACGGTTATGCTCTGTACCGGGCCATAAAAGCGAGGCGGGCTGATGAATGAAATAGATAATCCTGACGCCCTTGAGTTCATTGCGTGCAGGAGCATGCAAGACCGCGTTATGCCTTTGTTCAGCAGGGTAGTCCGGTTGATGCAAAAAGGGCGCATTGAACGCATCGACAGTACTGGCGGTTACCCAAACCGGCTGGACGACGCCATAGCCAAATTATGTGGTTACAAGGATGGCAATGACATGGCACTCAATTTCAGGGATGAGACGCAGGCCACCTTTGACCTATTTGAACATGCTGATCTTGATGCTGCCTACACTCTCTTCAAGGCCTTGGAGGCCAAGCGCAAATGACTGGACATTATGACCGGGCACACAAATTGCGCCGTGATGCTTTTGAGAACATATTTCCTGATGGCACGGGCATTAATGTGAATGTGGCGGCCCGTGACTTTGCATCATTTCTCCTTGGGCGTGACAGTTATTGGGGCGACTTGATGCGTGCTACCGAAGAAAACAATGAAGAGTTAATGCACAAATTGGAGCTATTGGCTGGGCCTCACGGCAAAACCATTTGGAAAGCAATGCAATGCTTGAGCAGTGGGAAATAAACCATATGCTACGCTGGAATGCCGCAGGCAATGTGGCCACTTTGCTAGGCATTTCCATCAACACAGACCACCGTGCTTTCACGGAATTTAGGGATAAGTTTGCCAAAACACTTGGCTATCAGATGTGGGAAGACATCAGGGCTGCTCAAGATAAAAATTACAAGGAGGCTAATCACGTCTTGCAAATGCTGCAAGGCCCGCATGCGCTGGCCATCTATAAAGCAATGCAGGCCCGGAAGTAGCTATCCACAGTTTTCAACAGATGCATAACTTTATCGTTTTTGCAGGCCGGTACCGTGGTAATATGGGGTACTGGTACCCGTGATTTGCCTAGCGCGAGTTCGTGGTTCCACAAAAGGTCAACGGTTCTAGTTCAAGCGTACCGTGGGCGCGGTCAGCCCGACTGCAATACACCGGCAATAACTGGGCGCTGTCCTCCGAAAGGGGCGTGGCGTGGGCCAATAATAGCGAGCTACTTCGAACGGCGGTAACAATAATCCGTCTGGTACGCACGGCAGGGTTTATGCCACTTCCTTGATTGCTGTAGGGCACAGGGATTGTAACCCACCGGCGAGACACCGGCACCCGCTAGTAAAGCACACTCGCCCCGGCATGCGCCTGCCCTGAGACATGGGCACGCTTCCCCCGGCCCACACATGGGCCATACGGTGGAGCTCATTGGCCACGGTTTCACTGCACAATTATTCACGCCTCCACGTAGCCCGCGTACCTTGAAAAGAAGGTATTGCCCTGTCAATGTGCAAACATGGACAAGGGAACTAAAGGCGCTCACAGCGAACTGATAGCGGCGGCATGGTTGTTGGAAAATGGCTACGCTGTTTTCCGCAACGTGTCAGCCCATGGGCCAGTAGATTTGGTTGCTATCAAAGATTCTGAAGTGACGTTGATTGATGTGAAATCAGGCTTCATCCGTAATGGTGAAAAGCACTTTCCACCACTCAGCGCAGCACAACGTGATCTGAAAGTAATAGCTGTGGTCGTTTTCCCTAATGGCAGTTGTGAGTTTGAACAAACCATCCGCATTTCACGGCGTGGTAATGTCGAGCATCGTCAATGCTTGATTTGTTCAAAAATATACGTCGTCAAAAAGCAATACCAGAAGTTTTGCACAGTCAAATGCAGGAACCGGCACCATTACCCTTTAAAGGCCGTTTAAACGGCCTAGGGTGGTCACTGGTACGTTATTTTGTGACTGCCCTAGGGTGGGTAGCCCTTTTCAAAGCCGCGCTACATGAGGCTGTTAGGCGCGCTGGCGCGGCTGTATTTGGCCTGCACTATTGACCCCTATGTAAAACTCCTGTGGGGTTCCACACCCACGGCCACCTGAGAGGGTGCGATGACTGGGGCATTACGTCTTCAAGCAATCAGAAATGTTCTAACCATGGTTACTGCCTGAACTGAGTATGAAGCTTTGGATGTGCTGGTTACAAGGTCAGAGCTTGTCATGAAATACAATCACCGCTTCTAGCGCAATCAAGGGATGGCTCCGGGTAAAGAAAGCCTAAGTGAGCCCCACCACTAAGTCGTGGTCCTTTACGGGGATACATAACCTGAACAGCCTTGAGAGTGGCTACGTGGTTGGCGTTTGAATGAGTGCAGTGTGAATATCTCCTCCGCAAGGGATGTGGCGCACCCCTTGCACGCCTTCGGGCGTTCCTGAGCGCTGATTAGGGAGGGCAGTTGGTTAGCGCCAACTGCCCTTCACTAATCTTTCTGTTATTTGTTTATAGCATTTGCGACATTTGATCCTGTGCACGCTGTGCACATCCAAGCCATGCTGTGCAGCAATCATGCTGTATTGCTCATCGCTCTCATAAATGGCTTTGACCACATCTGGTGACAGCCGCTTGCGATGTGACTTCCCTGCTTGACTGCTTTTGTTTAGATTATACTCATTGTGGTTGTCTTCAACCAAGGCACACCTGACATTGGATGATGAGTACGGGCCCACGTCGGCTTTACGCGCCATGACATATTGCCCGGTTTTGTGGCCCCTCATCTTGAACCAATCGGGACCAAGGTTAGTGAGCCACCATGCTTCCCATTGTTGAAATGTGAATTGCCAACCAACGCCTCGTTTCAGGGCGCTTTTCTTTTGATCGTTGTAAGCTTCACGTGGAGTACGTTTATACATCTACCAACCACAGGAGGAGAAAATGAAGTCGAACGTAACTATCACATTTGAGTACGGTCAACAGGATAGATTTTCGGATGTATTTGGGCCTTACCCATTTGTGCAAATCACATATGATTCGATTCGTGTCGGTGAAAACGGTGACACGCATTTGGCTGATTTTGTGGATGGCCTTTGGGTTACGCAAGATGGTCAGAAATGGTCGGACGTTATCATCGGCAAGAATTGAATTACACGGTGAAAGGGGTGGGGCATGGAAGTGCCCTGCCCTTTTCGCTATGTGTCACCCAGCGGATGCAGCAGGCACGCTGCATCCACTTGGTGACATGATGTTGCCTAATAGGAGGAGAAAACATGCCAACCATTTCAGAACCTGAATGGCCTGAAGATGATGAGCGCATCAAGGCCATCATCGATGACTACGTTCATGGCGGTGACAGTGAGTCCGTGTTGCGGGCCCGGCTGTTTGGCAAGAAGCTGCGGGGCCAAGATCTGGACCTGCTGGTCAATCAAGCCATGAACGCCAAGATTGCCACCAAAGGCAAGCAGTTCATCGCACGCAAAGTGCTGGTGCTCTACCGCAACCGCACTTCCCGCACACTGACGTTTGTATCCAACAATTACGCAATCACGGCAGTGACACTCCTGAAGCGTCAACCGGATGTGCTGTTTGCTTGCGTGGTTGAACATTGATTGTTTCTGTCCATGGCTGGTAACCCAGCCATGTGAGAAGCAATTGTGCTTCACAACAGGAGGAGAATATTATGGCGAACCCCAAGCTTGTTGCTGTGCAGTCCGCTGCCACCCACACCATTGAGATGGTGCTGGAGAAGGAAACGCCCGGTACGTGGCGTTACATGGAAGTGGATGAGGACGGCAACAAGAAGCACTTCAACCCAGTGATGGGCTCGGCCTACATCAAGAAGTCGGCGTGGGCCAAGGCACCGGCCAAGATCACCATGATCATCACGCCGGAAGGCTGAACCTTGACGTCCAGCGCTGCCTTTGTGCAGCGCTGTGGTCAATGTTCTTGCATTGAATTACAGGAGGAGAAACTAAGGCAACACACTTTGCCATACTTGTTTGTTTTTTATCAAACGAACAAGCCGTTCACTTACACCAAACTTTGCAGCAATGGCCCGTTGTGTTCCAATCGTATTGTATATAGCCAGTGCCTGATCTGGCGTTATCTTGATACCGTTTTTATGTGGCGGCGTATTCTTCATGCCGAGCTTAAAACCACACTTACCGTGTTGATATTGCTCTCTTCTGTTTTCTGCATTTGTAATGCACTTCACGTTGGCCCTACAGTAAGGACCAACATCACCTACTCTAGCCATTACAAATTGATCTTCACGCCTTCCCCTTAGTTTCAACCAGTCGGGCCCAAGCTGTTGACGCCACCAGTCATGCCAATCGTCAAAACTGAACTGGAACTCAACATTGCGCTTCGCCGCATGTATCTTGTGCATGTGGTATTTTTCATATGGAATATTTTTCATTTTATAAATTTACCTACATAGGAGGAGAGACGTCAATGTCAGAAGTCAAAACGCTTAACGAGTACATACCAAAGCTGAAGACCTTACAGCAGGACTTCATCGTCAATGCTGTGAAGCAATACTGTGACAGGCCTGATCTTCATAGGGGCCTGTTGCCGTTCCTGCCAGTTGATGAGGCTGCCAGAGCTCTCAAGTATGCACTGGAGCATGTGAAGGCAGCACAGAACACCGATGACATTGCTGAACAAGGCAAGGCTGCCTTGGGTGAGCGGTTCATCCGTCAAACACTCAGCGTGTTTGCTGCGGCGTTGCTCTACCAAGTTGACGATGATCAGGCTTCAGAAGTCATCACACTGAAAACTGTACGTCTGAAGAAAGCCTTTCAGCATCGCTTTGCCAAGAAGTTCAGCGTGGCACTGGATGCTGATTTCGGTGTGCCATGCAAAAACCCTGCATCCCGCATGTTTGAACTACAGATGGTGGGGCGTGACAGATGGAAGGTGACTGGCCACAAAGACTACGTCAGCATTGTAACTGACGACCTTGCGTCCAGATATAACTGGTGAATGTTTCTACACTGGGGCTCACGGGCCCCAGCAAGAAGCATTTACGCTTCAATACAGGAGGAGAAAACCATGAGTATGAAACTGTCTGAACGGGCAATGCTTGTCACCCTGCACATCGGTGCCTACTCAGGCATGATGCACGACAAGGAAGTTACTGAGGCGGTCAACGCCGACTTCAAGGCTGATGCCAAGAAGGCCGGACGCTACAACAAGCGGCTGGTCGCCAGTGAGTTCCTTCAGGGTGTGTCCGGGGCCCACAACAACGCACGCAAGGTGCACCGCATCTTGACGCTGCCGTGGGAGGACGACGGTACCCGCATCCTGACCACGCAAGGCTACCTTGCGTATCAGGAGAAAATGAAGGAGTGCCGTGACAAGGTTGAGCGGGAGGTCCGCAGCTTTGTGGACGGCCTGCCTGAGTACATCAAGGAAGCCAAAGTGCGGCTGGGCGACATGTTCAACGCCGATGACTACCCTGACAAGGACGAGCTGATGGAGAAGTTCAGCTTCGACATTGAAGTGAAGAACTTGCCTGAGGCTGGTGACTTCCGTGCTCAAATTGGTGACGCGCAGATGAAGGCGGTCATCAAGGACATTGAGAAGCGCAGCAATGCGCGCATGGAAGCTGCTGTGGATGACGTGTTCATCCGCATCAAGGACGTGGTTGCTCACATGAGTGAGAAGCTGCGTGAGTTCCAACCGGCTGACCCCAGCAAGGGCAAGAAGGTGGAAGGCCGTATCCGTGACACGGTCGTCTACAACATTCACCAGCTTGCCGAGCTCATCCCGTCACTCAACCTGACGGGTGACAAGCGGCTGGAGGACCTGCGGGTAGCAATGCTCACTGACCTCGTTGAGCATTCACCGGAGATCCTGCGTGCCGACACCAAGGTCCGCCAAGCCACCTTGAGCAAGGCGGATAAGCTGCTCAAGAAGGTTGAGGGCTATCTCAAGTAGCAATTGTTTCTACCCTGCACTGGCTGATAACCAGTGCAGTCAGAAGCAATCACGCTTCTACAGGAGGAGAACCAAATGGCATACATGAAGGAGGCAACCAAGGCTGACGTTGCTGACTTAGTTAATTGGTTAGCAACCAAGGACACGAACGGCACCTACGATCCTGACAGTTCTTACAATTGCATGATCTGTCAATACCTCAAGGACCGTGGGGTTGAGTTTCCGTCTTTCACAGGTTCAATGACAGTGCGTGTCAAAGACAATTACTATGTGGTGCCCCTGTCAATACGAAAGATTGCCTACGGGACTAAGTCCGGCAATATTAATTGGGGCATCCAATTAACCTACGGCGAGGCACATCGCCGTGCCCTGAAGGAGCTGCAAAATTTCAAAGGCTGAATGTTTCTGTCCATGGCTAGTCATCTAGCCATGTGAGAAGCATTTCACTTCAAAACAGGAGGAGAAAACCATGTCTACCCAAAATACCACTGGCATCACTGAAGTCCGCACCGAAACCATCATGGGTGCGAAGGAGCTGCTGCGTGAGTACCGGGCGGGGGATACCCCGGCCTACATGCACAGCGCACCCGGCATCGGCAAGTCATCTGTGGCTCAGCAACTGGCCGCTGAAGATGACTCGGGCTTCATTGACATCCGCATTGGCACCATGTTGCCGGAAGACCTGACGGGCATCCCGGTGCCCGATCTGGAACGGCGCATTGCCGTGTGGCTGCGTGCCACCTTCTGGCCTGAGGAAAAGCGTGACGGCAAGCGCGGTATCATCTGTTTTGATGAACTGAGCGACGCCCCGCGCAACCTTCAGAGCTGCATCTACCGCGTCATCTTGGATCGTCAAATCGGCGATTACAAGCTGCCGCAGGGTTGGTGGCCGATTGCTGCCGGTAACCGCCGTGAGGACCGGGCTGCGGCCCAAAGCCTTTCCACGGCGCTGGCTAACCGGTTCGCCCACATTCACGTGAGGGCAGATTATGATAGCTGGAAAATCTGGGCCAACCAGAATGACATCGATCCGATGCTGGTTGGCTTCCTTGGCTTCAAGCGGGACCTGCTGCACAGTATGGCAGGTGCTGACTTGCTGGCCTTCCCCACGCCGCGTTCTTGGGCTCAGTGCTCCAAGTACTTTGCCAAGGAAAGCGGGCTGCGCTTCAGGCTGCTGTCCGGCATCGTTGGTGAGGGTGCCGCCATTGAAGTTGAAAGCTTCTTCAAGGTGGTCAACCTCCCTGACTTTGAGGACATCATCAAGGATCCGATCAAGACCCACATCCCTGATGAACCGGCCTCACGGTATGCGCTCAGCTCCCTGCTGGCGCGCAAGATCGACGCCAACAACTTCGGGCAGGTGTTCAAATACATCAGCCGCGATGACTTTGGCGCTGACTTCAATACCGTGGTGGTTCTGGACGCCACCAAGCGTGACCCCAGCCTGTGTGACACCAAGACGTTCGTCACGTGGGCCAAGGCCAACAAGGCCCTGCGCCTCTGATTGTTTCGACACTGGGGTGGGTAACACCACCCCAGCACGAAGCAATACAGCTTCATCCAAACAGGAGGAGAAATGAACCGCTTCATAATCATGAAGCCTAAGGCTGGAAATCAGAACCATCATATTGCAGTGGTCGAGTGTCAGGGGTGCTACACACCCGGACGGCTCAGTGTACGGGACAAAAAGATACTTGTCCTAAAGCGCTGGAACGACCGGTTCATCGGCGCAACGCCCAAATCAAATGGGTGGCTGCCTTGGAGGCAGGCCCAAGAAATACTCGCCGCACTGCAAGAAGGCAACATTAAGAGCGCCCGGCCCCTCTACGTGCTGGGCGTTTTCGACAAGCCGCATGATGAACTGATGGCCATCTTGAGGCGACTAAAGGAGTGCCCCAATGAACAAAGCAACTGAAGCTGATCTGAAAACCCTCACTGAAATCTTTGAGGACTTCGCTCGTCAGTTTGACAAGCTGAAGCTGCCTGATCAAATAGACTTGGCCGCAAGGCTGAAGCCTATTGCCAAGGCCTGCAAAGACATCGATGACAAAGCGAAGGACATTGTCAAAGACATCCGCAAAGGCGTGGAAGGTGAAGTGCCGGGCAAGCTCTTCAAGGCTTGCCTGCAAATCGTACCAGTTGACCGCCTGCAACAGAAGTTGTTGCAGGAGGAAAGGCCCAAGATATTTGAACAGTACCTGCGTCATGATGAAGATGAACGGGTAACGTTCAAGCTGCGCTAGTGCAGCCTATTGAGATGTGCGCGTAAGACGTCCTTTCCGACAGGCGTAGCGCATCGACCCCCAGTTATGTTTTGACCTACCTCTGACTGGGGGGCCTCATCTCAATGTGAAGCACTATGCTTCAACAGGAGGAGAAACATGAAAATCACTGATAAGGAAGCCCGTGCAAAAGTTGTACGGGCCCGAACCAATTTGCTCGTTTCCAACGGGTTCTTTGGTTTCCTTGCTTTGCAGCTTCAGTTGGTGGAAATCACTGAAGAAATGGTAAAGCAAGGCTACCCCAAGACCATGGCGGTGGACGGCAAGTCCATGTTCTACTACCCGCCGTTCGTGCGCAAGTGCACTGACCGTGAGTTGGAAGGCGTGGTAGCGCATGAATGCATGCACTGCTGCTTCCAGCACTTCTCACGCCGTGGCAACCGTGATCCGGTTGGGTTCAACATTGCTGGCGATTATGTCATCAACTTGGACCTGATAGACGCCGGGTTCACGCTGCCGGGCAAGCCGCTTTCGTGGGGCCAACTCATGAGCGGCAACAAGGCTGAGAACATCTACCTCTACGACCCCAAGTTCAAAGGGGTCAACACTGAAACCATCTATGACATGCTGCCCAAGGTTACCATCAAACTGGTTGCCGAGGGCAATGGCGCAGACCCCGGTGGATGTGGTGGGGTGATGGACGCACCCGGTGGTGAGAACAGCAAGGCTGAGGCTCAACAGACGTGGGAAGGCGCTGTCCGTACCGCGCTGGCTGTGGCCAAAGCCAACAACGCAGGTAATCTGCCCGGCTCCCTGAAGCATCTGTTGGATCAACTCAACAAGCCCAAGGTAAGCTGGAAGGAACGCACGCGGCGGTTCATTGACCAATCCATGACCAAGGACGTTTCTTGGGCACGGATCAACCGTCGCAGCACCGCCATCGGCACCCTGATGCCGGGTTATGTGTCCGACCGGATGCATCACCTGATCATGTGCGTCGACGTGTCAGGCTCCATCAGCTACGAGCTGGCCAATTCAATGGTCAGCGAAGCGGCTGGTGCGCTTGACGAGGGCACGGCTGACATGATGACTGTCATTTATGCCGACACCGACGTAGTGCACGTGGATGAATACGTGCAGGGCGACATTGTAACGTGCGGCCATTACCGTGGCGGCGGCACAGCGTTCGCCAACACGTTCAAGTGGATCAAGGACAACGCGCCGCAGGCCAGTTGCACCATCTACCTCACCGACCTTGAAGTCTATGACTTTGGTGAGGAGCCTGCCTGCCCCGTGCTGTGGGCGGTGTTCAACAGCGAGGACCGCTACCCGCACCTCGTCGAGAAAACGCCGTTCGGCGAGGCCATCCACGTGAGCAGCATCTATGGCTGATTGTTTACGTCCTAGAGCCTACGGGCTCTAGTGGTGAGCAATCACGCTCAAACAGGAGGAGAAACAAATGTTTCGCATAGCGTGTCTTGTTGAAGATAAGAACTTGCCCAAGGTGCTCCACGCACTGAACGGCCTCGTCCTCAACATGGAACCGCCCGTGCCTGTTGCCAACGCCACTGTCAAAGCTGGCAAAGTCGTTGCTGTCTCATCTGCCTCATCCAAGCATGAGTTGGTGGCCAACGCCTTGGCAAGGCATCCCAACCAGTTGATAACCTCTGCTGAGATCAAAGAAATCATCCGCCAGATTGGCGGGGAGGGCACCGCATATAACTACTATGTGTTGCTCATGATCCAACAGAAGTTACTCAAACTGAAGGACCGTGGGACCTTCCAAATCATCAAGCAGTTGACCCACAAGAAGGAAGCGTAAATCATGACGAAAAAGGGCAACGGGTTCACCCGTTATTCGACCTACAACTTCATTGAGAAAGATCCCATCATCGACGTGCTGCGTACACGGAAGCGTGACGTTGCTATGACCGATGCTGAGATCGCTACCTCATCCAAGTTGAGTTCATCTACCCTGAAGAACTGGTTTGGCGGTAAGACCAAGCGGCCACAGCATGCAACAGTGGCTGCGGCTGCCGTGGCGATGGGCATGAGTTGGTTGCCCATTACTGCTGAAGCTCGCAAGAACCTCAAGGAGTGACGGTAAATTGGAACTCAGTGCTCGACATTGAGTTCCAGTTCCCCTATCTCAAACGCCTTCATGAAGGAAATCAATCATGCTCGATAGAGATGATCTTTCACACCTTGCCATCCCCGATTTCCTTCTGAGGGATGACAACAACCAGTTAGTGAACAAGCGCATGTCCGAGTCTGTTGAAACCGTCACTGAAACCGCCCCGCCAAAGGCCAAGGCCAACGGTGCCGCTAAACCGGCCCCCAAAGCCGCTGCAAAGGCCGCTGGTAAGCCAAAAGCCAAGGCCGCTGCCAAGGCACCGGCAAAAAAGGCCGCGCCCAAGGCCGCTAAAAAGGCTGCCAAGGCGGCCCCAGCCAAGGCCCCTCGCAAGGCCCCGGCTGAGAAAGATGAATTTGGCCTGAGCAAGGGCAGTGCCAAGTCCCAAGCCGCTGCCATGTATGCCCGCAAGAACGGTGCTACACTGGCTGAGGTCAAGGAGAAGGTTGGCAGCATCCAACTCAACGTGCTGAACGCACTTGAGGAGGCTGGCCACACCGTAGAACGTGAAAAGGTGGAGCGCAAGGGTGAACGCCCTGTGACCCGCTACCGCCTGATCGCAAAGAAGTAAGCCCGGCTGGACTCCTCCCAGTTAAGCGGGCTGACCGCCCCCTCGCCATGGTGATGCTGGCGAGGGGGCTTTTTTATTTGTCCATTTTGAATGGAGGGCCCGCATGGGTGATGAAGCAGACGCTGACTGGGAAGCTGGCCTTGGTGAGTGGGGGCGTGAAGACGCCCGCAACTACTACAAGGACAAACTCTATCAACGACCAAGGAGGAGAAGCCAAATGGCGAAGACTAAAAAGCCCGAAGTTCGAAGCCGTGGTATGCCGGACTTTCAATCACACGCTGAACGTGATCAATATTTCCGTGACAACGCGGAATATTTCACTGCGGTCAAAAAAGCAGGTGTCGGTCATTATGACCGGAATGAGGCAAAAACACTTGCTGAAGTCATAAAACTGGCGCAAACCAAACAAGCCATTGGCGGGGGGAACTACATGATCTATGCCGTCATTGGTCAGCAAAGCGCGTTTGTGCAAACATTACCGGCACCTGATAAAGGAAAGGCATAGCATGCCAGCAGCAGTTGACGCCCTTATCCATGAGTTTGACGGCAGCGGACCACCCAGCCTTGACGATGAGGGTGATGAACGTGTTGGTGTGTACTACCAATTCATTGACAAGGATGAATGCCCGGTCAGTGGGTTGGTAGGACCGTATTTGTATCGTGAGCAGGCCGAGGCCGCAGCACGGGCAGCATTCAGGCGTGGTGATTTCTAACTTCAACCTTGTGGGTTGGGTGGCCACGCCATAAGTTAACGTTATAGGCGTATGGTGCGGCGTGTGACCGCCATCCCCCAGCCCCGGCACACACTGCGCCGACAGACGGCTCCCGGCTTTCAGGTCTCCTCCTGTGCCGGGGGCCGTTTTTATTTGTCACTTTTCAAGTGGAGCAATTAGATGAGCAAGCATGGGGTAGTCAGCGATATTTGGGTTGGTATCAAAATCACCAACAAAGAGCACATCAAAGTGCTGAAGGCACTGGATCACTATTACGAACGCTGCACTTACAGCGACTTTGGCTTCATAGGTTTCCGACGCATATGCCAGCGTACCAAGCTGAACAAGGCGACTGTCCGACGTGTCTGCCGTGCGCTGGCGCGTAAAGGGCTGGCTGAGTACAGCAGAGGCCTGTTCAATGAGGACGGCGAGGTGGCTGGCTCAGGCTACGCCATCACGATGGCTGGGCACGTAGCCCTACAAGTTATGGGGAAAGGAAAATGAGATCAAATTATGAAGAGGTCCACAACGTATTCATGACTTGGATACAGGACGGTGTGTTGAAGTTTGATGGTTCATATGACAGGAAAAAGCTTGCTTGCCTTGACAAGTTCCTTGTCAAATTCTTCAATTGCGACAAGCCCAAGACAGGTATCAGGGACGGGTGCGTGAGGCTGGATGGGCTTCTTGAGCGGGGTGAGATAGATATTGATTGGTTGTTTGGCCCCAACGCCTACGCTGTGTTCCGTGCCAAGCTTGCTCAACGGGGGTTGGATGATACTCATTCGTAAGAATGATTTGCCATCTAGCAATTCAATGTGCCACAAAAAGTGAAGGGGCTCCCGCGTGACCAAGAGCCCCTTCGGTATCCAGTTACGTTCTTTGGCAAGACAACTGGATGGCACTTAGGCAATACCCCAGCCACTACGCCACGTCAACCGATTAGAGCTTGCCAACCCGGACTAAGTCCGATTGAGTTAGAACGCAACCAATCAGTCACGAAGACGCAGGCGGGAACTTTTGCCTCATTGACCCCTCTTGGCTGTGGAAGCGTAGAACACTTCCATCCAATGGATAGAGGACTTTCCGACCGTGACACTTGCGGGTTGCCGGGGTGTCAGAAGCCGTGGACGATATATGGTAGAAGCATAGCTTCCGTAGATGTAGGAAGTATGCTCCCTAGAAATAGGGCCAGTGCTGATGGGCAACAGCAACAACAAAACGCTATCCACGGGTATACCTGCTAAGCAACTGTCTCAACCGCGTGGCAGCGGCGTGTCCTAGCACATGTCTCTACCAGACTTCGCGGAAAGCGGACTATTGTCTTATAACATATACATGGAAATAAGCTTAGAAGGAAGCTTCCAATGGCTAAGGTAGAACAAAACGTAGTGAGTAAGGCTGTCTTAACCCTAAGAAGGCTGAAGGTAATTAAGCCGTATCAGATGGACCATACCGCATGCCGGTATGTCGGTGTCACTGAGAAGCAAATTGTCAGGTGGGTGCAATCTGGTGTGCTGCATGTTAGGCGGAATGCTCTGGAGAAGTTGAAATTTCTGGCTTACTACGAAGGTGATGCAGTTCATCTGCCTACGCTGTTGAAAGCCATAGAAGCGCGACAAGCTGGGAGGGAAAAATGAATGCAAAGGACTATGCGAACTACTGGGTACCTGCTTGTAAAAACCTGTTTGACGAGCGGATGTACCGATTGGGTGATGGCCAAGAGGAGATTTACTCTTGGGCCTCACAGCTTGAGACCGCGCTGGGGATTGGTAACTTAACTGCCTACTGGCAGAGAACAGCTAGGGAAGACTACCCAATGTCAACTGAGCTCCGGGAGCTATTGACCAAGCTGGCAGGCCCTCACGGCAAAACTGTATTGAAGACCTACAGAATACAGAAGGGGCTGGAAAAATGAATGCTGAAGACCAATGGAACCTCTGGCAGGATGTGGCAGACAAGTTGTGTGATGGTGACGGGGAGTCCTTGGATGATCTATTAGGTATCACTGAGTTCAATGGCTATTGTAACAGGCCTGCTACTGAAGATTATCCGATGAGCTCTGAGTTACGATCACTGCTCTTGGGGCTGCTTGGCCCGTACAGTGAAACTATCTTGAAAGCCTACAGAATAAAGAAGGGACTGGAACCATGAACTGGCTATCTAACCTTGCCTTCAAATTCACAATAGAGCCCAAGCTGAATGCGTTGAGGGCGCTGTTGCCGGGGGCGCGGGTGCATCCAGCGGGTTCGCGCTATGTGTGCAGCCCTCCGCGGATGTTTACTGATATTGACTTCTTGATCTACGCGTCTGATGTAGATGACGTGCTGAATGCTGCTGGATACACCAAGTCAGAATTCACACGGTATTTCAGTTTTACCACGCAAGACCCGGATCAGTTTGCCGCTTGGCGCAAGGGCAACATCAACCTGATTGTGACGTCTGACCTGCATTATGCAGAGACGTTCCACACGGCTACCCACATTTGCAAGCTGCATAACATCCGCCGCAAGGATGACAGAGTGATTGTGCATGAAGCGCTGCGCCGCACCTATGATGTATCTGAGGGCTGGCCGCTGCATCACTTGATTGCACCGTTCGTGGGCCCCCACGCCAACACCATGCACAAGATATACCGGGCCCAACACGGGCTTGTTCTTTAAGGGGGTTCAGATGAACCATGGTGACATTCACAAATACCTGAGCCCTGCTCTGATTAATTTGGGTTATAATCTCCGAATCAGCGATGCTGACGAACTTGAGAAGTTGTTGGGTAAGCGTGAGTACAAGGATTATCCAAGAATAGAAACACCTATAGATGAGGAATACAAACAACTGCTGATAGCCTTGGCAGGGCCTCATGGCCGTACTATTCTGAAGGCTATCCAAGCACGACGAGGGGACAACGATGATCGAACTTGAATGGCTTACCTTGGGGATTTGTCTTTTTTGCCTGTTGACCTTTCCATTGGGCTTTGGTTTAGTTTTGAAACATTCACATCCATGATGGAAGGTTTCCATGCCCAAGCAAAACTATTTTAGTTTTGTTCTTACCGAGTCAGATGCGGGCCACCTTGAAGCACTCAAGCGCATCAATGAAGGGCAGTACACCGTGCTGATGCACGCTAACCCGGTGGACGGCAAGCATCTCAGCTATCAGCAAATAGCTGACCAGTTGGGTATCCCACTCAACACGGTCAAGACCCGCCTGCACAGGGCACGTGAACGCATTGCCCGGTGGCGTGAGAAGTATGCTGAGGCCAATGCACAAGCACCAGTGCAGGCCGAACAGCAAGCATCACAATAAGAACTACAGCCCCGTAGCCAAGCTGGTTAAGGCAGCGGCTTTTGATGCCGCCATGCGCAGGTTCGAATCCTGCCGGGGTTGCCAACATGGAGGGACCAAATGGTCAAATATCATGATGATGATCTGAGGGCCAAACTGGGCCTGTCACAGTCGGTTGGCGTACCTACAGAATACGCCTTGGAGGCTGAGTTGAAATTCAGCCCTAAGGGCTCTGAAGAAGAGCTTCAATACACAATGGCCAAGATTGTGCTTTCAAGCATCAACCTTCCATTAAGTGATATAAACGTCAGGCTGGCTGTTAAGTTTCTCAAAGGTCATAACAGAGAAAGTTTGGATGAACTTTACGGCAGCGCCGACAAAGTGATCAAGCGCAACCGTTTCAAACGTGACCTTGCCAAGTACATTAATAAGGAAAAGACCAAGCTACAAGTAGCTGGTAACCCCACCTATGATGAAGCTGTGGCAAAGCTTGACAAGATTGCCCCCTTATCCAACTCCGTCAAGAAATGGGATGATGTGTCTGATCGGGACATCATGGACCTGCAAAAGACGTTGCAGGGTGGTGTCAAGCTTGAAAAGCCACAAGGCACCTCGCTCCATCACTTCATGGACTACATGGAAGCAAGCAGCCTTGATGGACGCATTAATGCGTTCTTCAAGAACGAGTTTCACAGCTTTGTCATCGAGCACAACTGGGCACAGGCCTTTGCCAATGTGAAGGACTTTGACGGCGGCGAAATCAGGCTGCCGTTTGACTACACCTGTTTTGAGTTCCGCATCAGCGGGGTCAGGGTGTTGGTATTCCTAGGTGAAGATGATAAAGGCCAAATAGTGGGCATCCTTGCCTCTGGCATCAACAAGCGTTGGTACATCAACACCAACAAGGTCATCCTTGATGGTGGCCGCCTATATCATCCACGTGAGCTTGATACTGTGGATGAAAATGTTCAGGATTACCTTGATCTGTTGGGCAGCCAGATCAGGGCTGTCTGTATCATGCTGGATGCTAAGGTGGCTGTGGGTGAGCCCAAGCCTTCTGGTGGTGAGGGCCTGAACAAGCGCCGCATCAAGGAAGGCAAAACGCCACTCAAGGACTACCACGTTGTCACCTTGGCCAAACGCCTCCGTGGTTCATCTGACCGTGATCATGAACCAACGGGTATTCGCCGCAGGCTGCATTGGCGGCGTGGTCACTGGAGGCACTTCAACTCACCCGGTGGTGAGGTCCGCTACATCAACGCTGATGGCATCACCGTATCCAAGACATGGATTAACTGGCAGCTTGTTGGTGATGAAACGCTGGGCTTTGTAGACAAACACTATCGGTTATAGCGATGAAGTACCAACCGAAACAGCCACGTCCTGTAACCATATGTGCCTGTGGCAAGCATGCGTTTGTAAAAACAAGCAAGTGGCCTCTTGCTCTAGTCTCAACAAGGGTCAAGCATATTCTTGAAGATAGGGCGTGGTCTGCTGCTGTTAGTTGTCAATACGCATTTAGTGCTTTGGGATATTTACATCACATCGTGATGGGATCACGTCAACGTTTTGACCATAAAAATGGAAATGGATGTGATTGTCGTTTTGAAAATTTAAGGCCAGCAAATCGTAAACAAAATTCTAGAAACGTAAAACGTCACAAAGACAAAAAAGGTAGTAAGTATAAAGGCGTACACCCGTTGCCTAGCGGACGCTGGTGCGCCAGAATATATGGGAAATATATCGGTACTTACGACACGGAGATAGATGCTGCTGTTGCGTATGACATTGAGGCAGTAAAGCGTTTTGGCAAATTTGCCCGACCGAACATTAAACTGTAGGGGGTAATGATGGATGAGAAAATGATTAAGCTGGTGCAGGATGCCTACCTGTGGGTATTTGACCGGACAGGCATCTACATCGCAACCGTCAGCATGATCATGACGGTCCTTGCCTACTCACTCATAACACTGGAACGGGATAAGGTAGACTTCATCACCTTGTTTGGCCTTGCAATCATTGGATTACATTGCATGTTCAAGTACAAACTTCAGCATGCTGGAAGCTATGAAGCTTACAATGCCAATGCACGCCTATGGCAACAAAGCCGGTTGCGGTTCTACCTGCTGTGCTTTTGGATTGGCATAATATTGAGTGACGTTTTCAGGGGGTCAATCCTTGGCTTTGCCAGCAGCGTCTTGATCACTGTGCTCTTTCACTATGTTTGGGTTTGTCAAATCCGCAAACGTGAACCACCTGAAAAGTTGGCCCTCGTACCACAAGGAGCTTCCTGATGACTGACGAACCACGCCGTACTTTAGTTGATGGCAAGCAAATCTACCCTGAACACAGCAATATCAAGGCTGACGGTTCCGGTATGCAAAACGATTATGTCGTGCTTGCTGAAGAGGAGCGCGCTAAGGGTTATGTGCGGCCATTACGTCTGAGTTATAGGCATTTGAGATGTGGCGCTGTCACCCAAATGCATCGTGAGATAGCACAAACTTATGCACGTGATCCGTTTTTCTACAGCGGCACCTACTGCTGTAGTTGCCTCACACATTATCCTGTAGGCGAGAATGGAGAATTCGTGTGGGATGGTACTGACATAAAGGTTGGAACATGAAAATCAAAACTGCCAAACCAGCACATGAAGTTGCCTATCAGGACCTAACGAAATTAATCAGCAAACACGCTGATGACATGACAGGGCTGGAGCTGCTTGCGGTGGCAGCAAACATGCTTGGCAAATTGATCGCTATGCAAGACCAGAGAACGGTCACAAAAGACCAAGCCATGGAGGTGGTTGTCAGGAACATAGAGCATGGTAATGCTCAGGTGCTGGAACAGTTGGCGCGGGCCATTTTGAATGCAGGGCCAAAACCTCATGACTAAGGATGAAATACTGGCAGCACTGCCCAAGCTTAGCCCGGCTGACCTTGAGGCAGTGGCGGCCATGGCTGGGGCCCTTTTGGGGGCCCGTACAGCGGCTTTACCGGGCCCTGCGGCCACCCTAGCGGCTGTCACGTTTGGGGCCCTCAGTGGGGCCCTAAACCTCACTGCGGGCTATGCCAGCATGCCGCCCTCAGTGCAGGCCAGTTTCAACAAGCAAATGCCCGGTATGGTGGAGTTCTTTAACGCCAATTTCAAAGGCTGGGATGACAACAAGGTGGGGCAGCAGGCCTTCCTGCGCATGATGTTTGAGGCACTGCGTGACTACCTACGAGCAGGTGAAATCAAACCCACGTACAAATCCATGATTAACATCATGCCCCACATGGGCCGTGCATTTGATAACCTGTTCCCCGGCTATTTGGAAGCTGGGGCTACCAGTATCATCATGGCGAGGTTCAAATGAGTGGATGGGATCCGATATTACATGGGCGTGAAGCTCGGGTGCACGCAGCGTGGAGCCTCGAGGTGTGGTTTGGTAACGACAGCGCAACTGCCTTTCAAGTAATTGCCGAAGCCTTTGGTTTTAAAAACTGGGATGATCTTAGGCTCGGTACAACTCCGGACATGATTCCACAACTGGAAGCCCTTGCGGGCCCCAACGGTTACGCTATTCTGAAGGCGATGTTAGCGAAGCGCTCATAGGAGGAGCACATGCTTTCCAAACTGAAGAAGTGGCGGAAAGCGTACAAAGATAAAAAGTGCGACATGGGGCACCATTACTGGCGCGAGCCTGACAAGCTCAATTTCAGGTTCTCAGTGATCAGGTGTGCCAATTGCAAAGCTTCAATCATCGTGCCAACAAAAAAGAGAGCATTTTAAAATGACGCAAGCGGACGACATCATTGATGCCCTGCGTAATTTGCGGGACAGTCAGGGGCTGACGATCGGTGAATTGTCAAAACTGGCGGGCTACAACAGGACCCAAATCGCAAGGGCTGAAAACCACAAGATCAGGGTCAGCTTTGGTCAGGTGTGTGACGTGGCATCAGCCCTTGGTTATGAACTTCTTTTGGTACCCAAAAAGGACTGACCATGCGTAAGGAACGCCGGATACGGCAGCGGGCCAAAAGGGTGCGCGTATTACTAAGTGTCTCCCACTGGGGCATCCACACGTTGGACCTTACTGCCTTTTGGCAGGAGCACGATGTGCCTGATCTGTGGATGCCTGAATGGGCCCGTTCCCGGCACTTGGTAATTTATGACCGATGACAGTATCATTATCTGCCCCATGCCAACAGAACGCGTAAATGGAAAAATGACCCCTTGGGGGGCCTTTGCTCAACAAAGGCGTGACGCACGCAAGCGCGGCATAGTTTTCAATTTTGAATTCGAACAATGGGAAAATTGGTGGGAAATCAACCTAGGGCCTAATTGGTTCACCCTACGCGGACATCGCAAAGGTCAGTACGTTATGGCTCGTTTAGGTGATGTTGGAGCTTATCATCCTGATAATGTGAAATGTATCACCGCTGAAGAAAACCATCATGAAGCCAACATTGGTGTGCCCCGACCAAAAAGCGCGGCTCAGGCCTTCAAATTGGGTAAGGCCAATAAAGGTAGGATACTAACAGATGAACACAAACAAAAGATAAGCGACGGCTTGAAGGGCAAGCGCCTTGGAATAAAATTTACTGAGGAGCATAAATTAGCCATATCAAAAGCACGTAAAGGAATTAAGTACCCTCCTAGGGGCCCTGAATACAGTAAGAAAATGAGTGAAATACAACGGCGTCTTTGGGCAAAACGAAAATGTCAGTAAGCCTTTCTGCATTGCAGGAAAATCTAGTAGTCATCCTATCTTACGATGACGAGCACTGCAAAACCATCAGGAACGTGGTCGAACCTGAGTTTTGGGGCGGCCCCTACCGGCTGATTGCCTCACGCATCTATGAGTTCATTGACCGCTACAAGAAGGCCCCCAAGGATCACATTGCTGATCTGATGGCTGATAAGCTTGACAACAAAAAGAACCCTCGTGAGGCAGGCCTCTACGAGGACATATTGCTGGGCATCAAAGACCAGAGTGAAACCATCAACGTGCCCTACTCCATGGGACAACTGGAGACCTTTGTTAAGCGTCAGTCAATGCGGGCTATAGCCATTGACCTGACTAAGGCACTTCAAAAGGACACCGATGAAAGCCTTGAAGAAGCTGAAAAACTTATTGCGCTTTCCCGAAAGCAAACTGCATCGGTATTCGATCCAGGTCTTAGACTCTCAGACGGGAAACGTGTTCTTGATTTCCTTGACCAGCAAGTCAACTGCTTTCCCACAGGCATACCAGAGTTTGATAAACGCGGCTTTGGCCCTACACGGAAAGAACTGTGGTTATACATTGCTGCCGCCAAACGCGGAAAAACTTGGATGCTTATCCAGTTGGCTAAGATGGCGATGGTCCACCGACTCAAGGTGTGTCATATCACGCTTGAAATGAGTGAGGACCGTTCAGCGCAGCGGTACCTGCAAGCGCTGTTCGCCATGAGCAAGCGTAAGGAGAAATTCAGGGTCACCAAGTTCACCCGTGACACGCTGGGCAGGTTGGAGTCATTTGAAGATGACGAAGTATCACCCAAGCTATCAATGGATGACCCCAACATTGCCAAGAAGCTGAAGGCCCGTATCAAGAAGTTTGGCCCCCGCCTGCTTGATAACGTCATCATCAAACAGTTCCCCACCGGCCACCTGACCGTGCGGCAACTGGAGGCCTACCTTGACGGGCTTGAGTCCAATGAGCGGTTCATCCCTGACTTGCTCATTGTTGACTACCCTGACCTGATGAAAATTGACAAAGACAATCTGAGGCTGAGCCTTGATGAAATCTACAAAGAGCTTAGGGGACTTGGGATTATGCGAAATATGGCTGTGGCTGTTGTGTCCCAATCACATAGAGCCGCCGCTAAAGCCAAGCATGTGGATAGCGGCAACGTGGCGGAAGCATACAGTAAGATAGCCCACGCTGACTGCATCATCACGTATAACCAAACGGATGCTGAAAAGAAGCTTGACTTAGCACGACTATACGTGTCAGGTGGACGAAACGATGAAGATAAAATCACAGTTATTGTAAGCCAGAACTACGCCATGGGAACCTTTGTCGTTGATAGCGTTCTTATGGCAGGGGCCAATTATTGGCCACAATTGCCTAAGGCGGGCAACGGTGATGAAGCCTAAGATCTATCTTACACACAATGGCACCACTGACAGTATCAACGGCTGGGCAGCCCGCCTTAACCTGCATCCTATTTATTTTAGGAAACGATACAAGCTTTACAAAAATGAACCGGCGAAATTATTTGCTGCCAGACTAAAAACTGGACCGGTCAACAGCCAGAGTGGTGACAAAAATCCTAATTTTAGGCATGGCATGCGCCACCTGAGGGCGTACCAATCTTGGCTTGATATGCACCAACGTTGTTACAATAAAGATTGTAAATCATACGATAGATACGGAGGGAGAGGTATTTTTGTGCATGAACGATGGCATGTTTTAGCAAATTTCATTGAAGACATGGGTGAGCGTCCAGAAGGAAAAACTATAGAACGTATTAACAATGACAAAGGATATGAACCGGGTAACTGCAAATGGGCCACACCAAAAGAACAAGCTAACAATAGAAGGCCTAGGAGAAGGCAATGAAGCGCAAACGTTTAAGAATCAGGGTCAACCTGCAATCAACAAAAATCAAAGCTACCTATGATACCCGGCCCAAAGAGTACATGGACTTACGGTACTGGTGGCTGCATGAGTGTGCCCGTCACAGGGCCAAAGGGCGTGTCCACGGAGTACCCATCAAAAAGGAACTGAGAGTAGCGCAAAAGGAGCTAGCCCGGCTACGAGAGGAACATTGCCAATGAGTGAACCACCGGATATTTCAAAGCTCGGTACGCGTGACCGGGCTGAGTTACTTCTGAAGATGACAAAAGAAGCACAACGGGTGGAGCGGCGCACAGGCGCTGCCGCCTGTATTGTAATTTGCATGTTCGAGGAGAACGGCCAACTGATCATTCAGGATGCAGGCAAGTTCCCCATGCCACCACAGCACTTCTACAGTGTGGTGCTTCAGGCCCACAAGAATGGTCAGCTTGGCCACAACTCACCTAAGATCATCAAACCCAACTAAGGCAAAATTTGCCTTAACGGCAAGTTAAGGAACATCAGATGCTCGACCTGCTCGAACGCCCGATTCAAAAGCACGCGATGATTTCCCCGTGTGGGACGTATCGCTATCGCCTGGAACGGTTTTGGGGGCCGGAACATGCGCTGCCATTTGTCATGCTTAACCCCAGCACGGCAGACGCCGACATTGACGATCCAACAATCCGGCGCTGCATGGGATTTGCGAGGCGCGAGGGCGCGGGCGGCATTATCGTCGTGAACCTGTTTGCCTTCCGCGCCACTGACCCGAAAAACCTACCGGACGGAGCCGCGCGCGTAGGCCCGGAGAATGAGTTCTATCTGCATGCCGTAGCTGATTGGGCAAAGCGCGCTGGCGTGCCGCTCGTTTGCGCATGGGGAGCGCATCCCGAGGCTAACGCGCACTTCTCGGTAGAACGCTGGCGCTGCATGGGCGTGACACTGAAGTGTCTCGGCAAGACGTCCAAGGGCCACCCGCGGCATCCGCTCTACGTGAAGGGCGATCAGCCGCTTATTGCGCTTTAACCACCCCTAAAGGAGAAAACTATGAATTGTGAATGTGGCTTCTCAAGAGACGATTGCGTCACTAATCCCTGTCTTCGCAAGAAAGTTCATTTGGCGGGCCTTACGCCGGGCAGCAAATGGCCTGAGGGTGCGCCTGTATCGCCGGCCGAGCGCTGGAAAGTCGGGAAGAACGGATGGGACGCCTCCGACGAGGCCACCAGAGAGGACATATGAATATCAAGCAAGTCCAAAATCTGCTCCTACGCAAAGCGAAAAAGAGCGGGACTATATACGCTTGGTGCAGAGACAACGGCGTATCTAGGCAGCGGGCCAGTGAGTTCTTGTCGGGAAAGAGACTCCCGACCAATGACATTCTGGAAGCGCTCGGGCTTGAGTGGCGCATAGTGCGCAAGAAGCCCTCGGACGAAGATCGGTATCTGTCCGAAGGATGGGTTCACTTCAACCCGCAGAAATCACCTTAACCACCCCTTAACGTGAACCATGATTGCAAAGGGCGTAGTCAAAGCATTTCTAAACCGCAAGCTGGACAACCATGATTGGTTGAAGAAGCTGAAGCGGCGTGAACTGCTGCAAAGCTTAAGTAAGGAACTCAAGTTGGTGCCCGGCTTCGACAAGCTGTGGGTACACCAACTTGTGTGCTTCCTGCTGGTCACCGAGTTCAAGCGGTTCATGCTCCACCTTGACATGGGTGGCGGCAAAACTCTGATTACGCTATTTTCAATCCTCTACCGCAAAGTGATGGGTGAGCAACCCAAAGCCATCGTGTTCGTACCCTACGTGTCATCCGTCGACACGTGGATACAGGAAAACAAAAAGCACACCCCTGCACTCAAGATGGTGCCCTTGATTGGCACCACTGTTCAAAACGAGCGTATGTTGGCTGAGGGTGACGGGGACGTTTACGTCATTTGCTATGCCAGTGCTGTGGCCATGCTGGCTGAGTCCATAAGCAAACCCGGCAAAAAGAAAAAGGGCTGGACCATTGACCCCAAAAGAACACGGAAGGTGTTTGAGGGCTTTGACACCTTTGTGGCTGATGAAATTCACAAATGCTCCAACCTGAGCAGCCTGACCTACCGGATGTGCCGCGCCATCAGCAATGAATGCGAGTACGGCATTGGCTTGTCAGGCACACCCTTCGGCAAGGACATTGAGGATATTTGGTCACAATTCTATCTGATTGATTTTGGTGAGACGTTAGGTGCCACCAAGGGGTTGTTTCAGGAGGCCTTCTTTATTAAGAAGCGCAACTTCTTCAGCAAGTTTGACGAGTATGTTTTTGACAAAAAGAAACTGCCCTTGCTCACCAAAGTCATCAAACACAGTTCCATTCACTACGATGCCACTGAGATGTATGATCTGCCGCCGAAGCGGTACATTCAGCACAAGCTGAAACTGCCTACGGCGATGCAGGACTATGTCAGCGTTGCTGCCGCGAAGTTCATTGCTTCGTTGAGGGGTGGCGATACCCGCCGTGCTGAGGCGTCCTACCTGCAACTGCGTCAACTAGCCTCAGGCTTCTTGACGGTTGATGGTGCCAATAGCACCAAGGTAAAAGTCAGCTTTGATAACAATCCCAAGCTTGACTACCTTGAGGAGAAAATTGATGCCATGCCGCATGGGCGCAAGATGGTTGTGTTCCACCATTTTGTCTACACGAACGAACTTATTTCAAACCGGCTCAAGCAACTTAAAATCAAGCACGCCCGAATATGGTCAGGCCAAAAGAATCCGATGGGAGAGTTGGCCCGATTCAGGGATGACCCCAATTGCATCATTCTTGTACTCAATGATCAGTCCGGGTCGTCGTCACTGAACCTACAACACGCCAACTATATGTTTTTCTTTGAAGAGCCTGACTCGCCCATCAACCGGCAACAGGGGGAAAGACGCATCTGGCGTCCGGGACAAACCGAGCCTGTATTATACATAGACCCCTTCATGGAAGGCACGGTTGACGAACGAATATTCTATTCAAACCAGCAAGGTAAGAAATTGCTGGATCAACTCTTGAAAGGCGTGGAGAAGCTTTGAATGTCCCAGCTTGACGATTTCTTTGATCAGGTAGCCCGGCACGACTACAGCCATGATGTCCCGCAAACGGCGGCCTCACAGCCCGGCATTTCAACCGAGTGGGCCAAGACCATTGCCACTGCTGCCTGTTGGGCACGCACGGGCAACACCTATTTCCCGGTCAGCACTGTAACCAACGAAATCCCGCCCGGTGCCTACCGCTGCAATGTGTCGCAACAGGGCCCTTACCTTGAACGGATGGAAATCAAGATAGATCAGCTTTTGGTATTGCCTGACAGTGCCACGGAGCAACTGCTTGCTGAGTTCTCCCGGTTTTGGGAACTGAAGCCTGCATTTGACAAACGTGGATTCACCTTCAAGCGTGGGTTGCTCATGTGGGGCCCTCCCGGCTCAGGCAAAACTTCTGCCATTTGGCAGATGACTGAACGCCTGATCAAAGATCATCAGGGCGCGGTGATTTTTGTTGAGAGCCCACAGGTCGCTACGTGGTGCTTGGCAGCCCTCAGGCGCATTGAGCCTCACCGCAAGATTGTTACTGTGTTGGAAGACATTGACGCCATGATCCAGCGTTCAGGTGAGCATGAGTTGCTCTCACTGCTTGACGGTGAGAATCAAATCGAAAACGTGGTGCATGTAGCCACCACCAACTACCCTGATCGCCTCGATAGGCGCTTTGTGGACAGGCCGTCACGGTTCGACACCATCATGAAAGTGGGCATGCCGAGTGCCTTGGCACGTGAAACGTATTTCAAAGCCAAGGAGCCAAGCCTCAGTGAAGAAGTCCTTAACCGATGGGTGGCACGCACTGAGGGCTACAGCGTGGCGCACTTGCGTGAAGTGTGCATCGCTACCCAATGCTTCAAGCAACGTGAAGAGGACGTGTTTGAGCGTTTGGACAAAATGAAAGAAGTCATCACCCTGACTGAAGATGGGGATGACGAAATGGGGCAGGTTGGTTTCCTGCACCCGCACATGATCAAGAAAGCACGAAAGCGTTAAACATGGAATGGCAACGGTTCCTCGAAGAGAACAACATTCATTTCGTCACGAGGGGCCCAAACACCAAGCGTGGGGAAGTGTCTATTCACTGCCCCATGTGTGGTGAGGACGACCCCAGTGAACATTTGGGCATCAGCCTGAAAACCGGCCACTGGGGTTGCCTCCGTGATCAAAGCCACCGGGGCAAGTCCTCACGCACACTGGTAAAGGCCATCCTTGGCTGCTCCAGCATGCAGGCTGGTCACATCGTCAAGCAGTACAGCCACGCTGACCCGGACAGCCTTGAAGCGGCACTGGCAGTGCTTGAAGCCGACAGCAACAACATCACCCAGCATGACGAGGCTGTGGCTAGGAAGGCTAAACATCAGGCATTGGATCCTCAGTTCAAAGACTTCTATCAAATCAAGCCACGCGGTATCACGAAGTGCTTCTTTCAGTACCTGCTAGGGCGTGGATATGATGACCCTCAAAGGATAATTGGGCGCTACGACCTACGCTGCGCCATGACTGGCCGCTACAAGGATCGTATTATTGTGCCGGTGCGGATGAACGGTGAACTGCTGGGCTGGACCAGCCGTGCCATTGGCAACACCAAGAATGCCCCCCGCTACCTTGCCTCAAATGAGGACATCAAAACGGTGGTGTGGAACTATGATGAATTGAAGAAAGGCGGCGAACGCCTATTCATTGTGGAGGGCCCGTTCGATGCCATCAAGGTTGATAACTACGGTGTCACACATAGGCCAACTTCGTCGTACGTCCCATACCGCGCCACCTGCACCTTTGGAACATCGGTGGTGCCAAGCCAATATGCGCTGCTGCGCAATCTAGCAAAACGGTTCAATCAGGTTTTTATTCTATTTGACACAGGGGCTGAGGGCCCTGCTGCTGAACTGGCAAGCTGGACGGGTGCCCGTGTCATTCATCTTCCTAGCGGCTTTGAGGACCCCGGTGAGTTGTCCGTGGGTCCCCTAGACAGCATGGCGCACCGCAAATTCACTGGTTTTTGGTTTATGTAACTTGACACAACAGCCTGATCCAAGAAAAACCTTATCTAGCTATTAGCGGTACTTGCGACCCAGCCTTGGTTTTGCCAACCTGCGGCCACTTTCAAACATTCTAGCATCACAGGCCCAAGGATGGAAAACCGTCGCAAACGTGTCGTCCCGACATGGCACCCGGCATGGGAAGGTAGTATCAAGCGTTGGACAGCCCACCAGATACGATTGAACAAGTGGCGTTTCGACAAGGCTGATGAATTTGAAGACCTGATGCAGGAAGCGTTCATGGTATTTATGAAGGTGGAACGCGCCTACCCTGTACTCAACAACGCGTCACACTTCTTTGCCCTGTACAAGACAGCCCTGCACCGTCATTTCCATGACAAGACGCGCAAGTTGCAAAAGCAAATTACCACTGACAGCCTTGAAGAGGTATCTGACCTTCCGGCCCTATATACCAACACCCCGAACCTTGGCCATCTGTCAATCATCCTTGAAGAAATGCCGGATGAGCTAAAAACAGTTCTACAGGCCTTGACTAGTGGACGCGTCCGGCTAAAGCTGGACAAACCAGCCAAGAAGCTTCGCCAACGAGAAAATCACAACATGCGCCTGAGAAGGCGGTTCTCATTGACGTCCACCGACCCGGTTGGTGACCTTAAAACGTACCTGCTCACCTGAAGAGGCCACCCATGCACGCGATTGAGAAAGAACTTACTTCAGCTACCGATTTCAAACCACGTAAGAAATACGCCAACCGCCAAGAGTACCTCAGGGCCATCATCAACGCCGTCGGCAAGCTTGAAGATGAGGACTTTGACAACCTGACCGACGAAGCCGCTGAATGGTGCAACGCCGCCATTGAAGTGATGAACACCACCAAGGATGGTGAAATCCCTGACTTTGACGAGGCTGAGGCTTCTGAAGATGAGCCTGAAGAAGAGGCTGCTGATGATGAAGCCGATGAGCCTGATGACGAAGCTGAGGATGACGGTGAGAGTGAGGACGATGATGAAGGTGATGAACCTTCTGAGGATGACGGTGACGATGAGCCTGAGGAAGAGCCCAAGCCCAAGCTGATGGGCAAGGGTGTCAAGCATGAGAAGTCACCCAACCGGCCCAACGTCCGCAGCAAGGCCGCCAAGGCCAAGATTGCTGCTACTGCTCCCAAGCCCAAGACACCCGCCAACATGGACGTCGTCCTTGACAAGTGGGGCTGCATGGAAGGCAGCAAAAACAGCCAAGCCCTTGCCATGTTTGAGAAGGGGGCTACCACGGCTGAGGTCAAAAAGGCCATTGGCGGCACCTACTACAACATTCTGAAGAAGTGCACCGAAGCCGGGCACAAGCTTGAGAAGGAAGGTGCCAAGATTACCCTGATCCACAAGGATGACGCAGGCAAGCCAGCGGCTAAAAAGGCCCCTGCCAAAAAGGGTAAGAAGTAATTCACGAATACGGGGCCGGTAACAAGTTGCGCGTGCCGGTCCCGTCACTGCTGCGTGTAGCTCAGTCCGGTTAGAGTACCTGCCTTGGAAGCAGGGGGTCGCTGGTTCAAATCCAGTCACGCAGACTCGATAAGAAGCTTAACCCACCGGAGCGTAAACTCATGAAAGTGCTCTCATGACCCTTGCATTGCAAGGGAGCCGAATGTATCGTTCAATAACCGGACGAGTTCCAGTTACTGACACAGGCGATCATGGCCATCATCACGGTTAAGTGCAAACATGGGCACGTGAGCAAGTACGACAACACCACGAAATGGCGCTGTCGTACTTGTGACCGTACACGGGATAAGAAACGGTATCATTCCGACCCTGAGTTCAGGGAACGCAAGCGCGCTCAAACCAAGGCCAACTACGAGCGTAAGAAACGGGAGCACGCATTTGCCCTGTCAAAACCGATACAGTGAGGATGAACACCAAGAGTTTGTGGGTCAAAAGCGCGCAAAGCGCATGGCCAGAGTTGACGCTTTTGACCCACCAATTCGACAGCTTATCCATGAATATGGTTTGCCGGTGGTGCAAACTCTGCATGATGTGGGGGTCACCAAACCCAAGCACATCCGTCATGTGGTAGAAACTATCCTTAACGAATTCAGCCCAACCCGTGGGTCGTATTCAAAACAAGGTATCAGGACTGATCATGAGTAAAAATTGGGTGCAAGTGCCGGGGTGTAGTTTTTATCAGGTGTCTGAAGACGGCGAGGTGCGTCGCGATCCATTAAAACGTATGAGGGGTTGGGGACCCAAACGTCCTCCGGGTGGTCTTCTACACCCATGTTATCATGACAGAATTGACAAATACCTAGTTGTACGCATGCACAATGATGCTGGCAAAAACATTGTTGCCAAAGTCCATCAGGTGGTGTGTGCAGCATTCCATGGCCCACGGCCATCTAACAAGCATTGTGCCCTGCACAAAGATGATGACAGGTATAATAATCGTGAAAGCAATCTGTATTGGGGAACCAAACGTCAAAATGCTTTAGATAGAGAGAAAAATGGTAGTAGCGGTACCGCTCGTCTGAACAGTATTCAGGTCAGATGGGTTAAGGAAATTTATTATGGTGACAAATGGTCAATTGAAGAGTTGGCGCTATTATTCAATGTAAAAACTCATGTCATACGGGGCATTGTAACTGGAAAATCCTATCAGTGGGTAACTAATAAATGGACGTTAGAAAATGCTTTTTAAAACAAACGACAACAAGAGTGGTAAGAGGCTGTACACATCAAGACCGTTGTTGGTTTCGGCTAAAGAGGCTTATGTCAGGCCGCAACAAGGGGGTAAAGATTGGTGGGGGTCAACCACTACAATATGGAACGTAGATGAAATAATTAAGCGTAGAGTGAGGGACTGGAGGCGTCTGACTGGTGAAACCGGGCATACGGGGGCGCGGAATGAAGTTTTTAGGGCTGATCACGACTCAGCATACACAAGCACCCATTCCGTCTTTCCTGCACCGCTCATGGAGATGATCATTGTTAGATACGGCGGACCTGTGGGTTCTCACATCCTTGACGCTTTTGCTGGTGGCCCCCCTCGCGGTTTGGTTAGTTGCATTATGGGTCACAAGTACACCGGCTTCGAAATCAGGCAGGGGCAGATAGATGAAAACGAAAAACTGCTCAAGTCACTCGAGCTTACCGGCGCTCGATACATCAATGGTGATGGAAGATTTCTTGAAATTGATGAACAGTTTGACTGCGCGATTACCTGCCCACCATACTATGATCTTGAAGTATACAGTGAACAGCCGAACGACCTATCCACAATGGAAAGCTACTCTAGTTTCAACGCTGCCATGTGGCTGTGTGCACAGGCACACCGTGAACGGATCAAGCCCGGTGGTTTCGTCTGCATCATAGTGGGCTTGTTCAGGGATAAAAAGACCGGTGAGTTAATTGATTTCCCGGCTGACACCGTGGAAAACTTCCGTGATGCCGGTTTTACCTATTGGCAGCACATAATCCTATCCAAGAACTTTGCCTCAGCCGCCGTGCGAGCCAGTAATGCTTGGAAGGGTAGAAAATTAGTACCTAGACACGAAAATCTGTTAATCTTCAGACAACCGGGTGGTGATTAATGTTCACCACCGAAAATATATGTCCGTCCGAAAAGGATATTGAACGCTTTTGGTCCAAAGTGGATGTGCGAGGGCCCGATGAGTGTTGGAACTGGAAAACAGGGAAAACTAAATTTGGCCATGGTGTATTCAGCATACGGCATCAATGGATAACTGCCCATAGGGTTTCTTTTTACCTTGCAAAAGGGTATCTACCTGAACACACCCAAGGCAGGCTCGTTATGCACGACTGCGAAAATCCTTCTTGTGTCAATCCAAAACATCTACTTGACGGCACAATCAAGGAAAATGGTGGTTATGAAGGGCACAAGAAAAAGCAACGTGATAAAGTGGGTCACTGGCGTGGTCGCTATGGCAAGGCCAATACTGCTAGATATGGAAAGAAACATTCAGATGCAACCAAAGAGCTGCTACGCGCAAAGGCGCTTGAACGTGAAAAACGCAAGGCAAAAGCTGGTCCCCCGCCATGAGAATCTATTGGTATTTCGCGCACCCGGAGGAGATTGATGAATAGAGCGTATCTGACCAAAACACTGGAACTGATCAAGCCAGCGCTGGCTACCACGAACATGGTGCCGGTATTCCAGTGCTTCATGTTTGCTGAGGGCACCATTGCCGCTTACGACGACACCACGGCTATTGTGGGCCCCACTGAGTTTGACGGTGGCTCATTTGCTGCCCACGGCAACACGCTGCTCGGCCTGCTTTCAAATAGCAGTGCTGAGGAGGTTGAGCTTGAGGTACAGGGCCCAAACCTGACTGTCGGTTTGGGCAAGTCGGTCAGCAAACTTCCAATCACTGAAGAGACTGACTGGATTTTTGAAATACCGGATGACAAATGGTCATTCAAGCTGCCCTTCACCGAGTCAGTGTTTGAAGCCCTCAAGCTCTGCCTTGAAACAGTATCCACCGATAGCACACAATTGGCGTTACAGGGCGTCACCATTGACGGTGACAAGATGTATTCCTGCAACAGCGACGTGCTGACCCGCGTTCAATTGAAGGCTGGCATCGGCAAAAACCGCATCATGATGCCGGAACCGTTTTGTGCTGCGCTGGTGCGGTTGTGGTCATCACTTGAGATGACCAAAGGCACGCTTAATTTCAGTGATGGCTGGGCCTACGCCAATCTAGGTGACTGGGCCATCTACGGGCGCATCCTTGAGATCAAGGATCCAATTGACTTCGACGGCCTGATCAAGAAAACCGTCAAGGCCAAGGTGCCCACTCAAGCCATACCGGCTGACTTCGCTGAGGCCTTGGCTAGGGCCCGTGTGCTGGCTGATGCTGAAAGCCAGAAAACCAACGTTACCGTGTCCAAGGGCAAGTTGAGGATGTCAACTGAGACCCACATGGGTCACGTCACCGACGAAATGCCGTTCAAGGGTCACCCCGACATCAACGCCTCAGTGCATGCCAGCTACTTGGCCAAGTCCATCCAAGTATGTGACCAAATGGCCATCCATGAGAACTGCACTGTGATGGAAAAGGGGGGCGCTGACGTATTTCAGCTTATCAGCAACAGGTAAGCTCTGGAATTATGTCGTTCTTTTTCAGCCAAAAGAAAAAGGCCGCTCCAAAACGTGGGGCGGCCCCTGCCAAAGCAACTCAGGCCGGTGCAGCCAACAAGGAAACGCTCAACCGGCTTGGGTGCCGTGCCTGCCCCTTGGATAAGGCTGGCAACTACCACCCTAAGATGCAGCCTGACTTGGCTGAGCAAACCAGCATATACTTCTTGGGTGACAAACCGTCGGACATTGATGATGAAAAAGGGGCACCTTTCAAAGATCCGGCTGGGAAAATTCTTACTTCAATTATTGGCACTCGTAAGCTTGATGATTGTAGCTTCGATAACGTTATTAGGGATTTTGATGATCCACATTTGAAAAATCAAAGCCCTTCATGGATAGCCATGGAGTGCTGCCGAAATCACATCGTCAAAAGCATTGAGGCGGCCAAACCAAAGTTCATTGTAGGGCTGGGTATTCTGCCCCTACAGTGGATGCTCAATTCAAGCGACATGGTGGGGCTGCGTGGCCGGGTGTTCGCAGTCAAAGTGGGCAATCACGCTTGCTGGTTCATGCCTACTTACCATCCGCAGTACATCATAGATACCGCCTTTGACCCCGATGAGCCCCTCCGCAGCAAACTGGGCCATTGCCTCAAGTTTGACGTGGCCAAGGCGATCAGGCTTTCACGTGAACTCAAACCACCCCAAATTGACACCCCACAAGGCGTTAGGGCGGGCATACAGGCGTTTAATGGGCAGGGCAGTGCCCAACTAGCCCAAGTTTTAAAGCTTATCAGTGAGGCCCGCAGGGCCCCTGAAAAGGCCATTGATTTGGAAACCTACCCGCTGCGCCCCTATGCGGCTGATGCCAAGGTGCTGACCTGTGCAATCAGCTACGGCGATGTAAACTTTGCTTTTGCGGTAGACCACGCCAAGTCAGGCTGGTCGGCTGACCAAAAGCGCCAAATCAAGGAGGCACTGGCTGACCTACTTTCAGATGAAACCACGATCATAGCTCACAACGCTCCGTTTGAATGTGAGTGGCTGATCTACCTGCTGGGTAAAGACGTTATCTGGCATGACAACTGGGAATGCACGATGATGCAGGCCCACTTCCTTGATGAACGCCGGGGCAAACGCGGAGGCAACGATGAGCAGTTTCAGCCTAACCCTTATCAAGCGTTGGACTTTCTGGTTAAGCAGTACTTCGGCATCTCATATAAGTCGGTGTTTAAAGTTGACCGTAAGAGGATGGATAAAGCCGACCTTGATGAAACACTGCTCTATAACGGCGCGGACACAAAATACACGTTGCGTCTGCACAAAACGCAGAAACTGTTACTTGATGAGGGTGGGCTTTTCGAGGCTTACAGAGAAGCCGTTCCCCGTCAGCCTACAGTTGCTATCATGCAGGCCATCGGCATCAGCTTGGATCAGGCATGTAATAAGAAATTCAGCAAAAAACTAACTGCTGAGATCAGGCCCATTGAACAGCGGATCATGACTGACCCCATGGTGGTCAAGTTCATGGCTGACACCCGGCAAACCTTCAACCCGGCCTCTCAGCCGGACGTGGTTAAGTTGTTCAAGGATTATTACAAGGTAGGGAAGGCCCTGCTCAATGATGAAGGCAAAGAAACGGTCGATAAGGTCACGCTTGCTAAGATCAACCTTCCAATATGTGGAGATATTGACGCCTTTCGAAATCGATCTAAGCTCAAGTCTACTTATGTGGACGTATTTACTTTGGGCAAAGGCGCATTTGTCTGGGCCGACGGTTGTCTTCACCCATCATTCAATACAACGTTTGCTGAAACAGGTAGGACCTCTTCAGACGAACCAAATCAGCAGAATTGGCCATCTCGCTCCGATAAATGGGTTCGTAAACAGGTGGTGGCCCGAAAAGGTCATGTACTCGTTGCATTTGACTACGGGCAGCTCGAGGCCTGCACTGCTGCTATGTGCACCAAGGACAAAACCTTGGTTAAGGCTCTGTGGGAGGATTATGATATACACATGGAGTGGGCTGTTAAGGCTGCCAAGCGCTACCCGGCATTCATCGGCGGGCTCCATTACCTTGACGATAAGGATGTAATGAAGAAGTTCCGCAGCTTGATTAAAAACAAGCTGGTGTTTCCGGTTTTCTTTGGCTCTCAGAATAGTTCAGTGGCTGGCTACCTCAATGCCCCTATTGAGCCGGTCAATAAACTGATGGATGAATTCTGGCGCACCTTCAGTGGCGTCTACAACTGGCAAAAACGCCTAATGGGGAACTACTATGAAACAGGCTTTGTGGAGAGCCCTACTGGACGACGACGCCATTACCCGCTCTCAAAGAATCAAGCTGTTAATTACCCTATACAGTCCGTGGCCTGTGATATCGTGTGCCGGGCTATGGTTACGTTATCTCGCATGGCGGCGGAAACCGGGAAATGGTACCTCCACCCCATAATGAACATCCATGACGACCTGACGTTTTGCGTCCCTGACGAGCCGCAGCTTCTTGAGGAAGCAATTGAAACCATCTACCGGGTCATGCTGACCCCAGCGTATGACTTCATTAACGTGCCTTTGTCAGTGAGCGCTTCTGTTGGCGACAACTGGCTGGACATGGATGAAATTGGCAAATTCTGGTCTCATAAGGATCTGTAGCGTGGACAACCCATATGACGTGCTGGGCATCACACCGGATGCCACTCATGACGAAGTGCGTGAGGCCTACCGAGCCAAGGTGAAGGCCACGCACCCTGATGCAGGCGGCAGCGCTGAAGAGTTTGCGCGTGTCAAAGCGGCTGCGGTCATTTTGCTGGATGCTGACAAGCGCAAGCAGTTTGACGAAACCGGTATCCTGTCACCTGACCGGCCTGACAACCTTGAAGCCACGGCAATGGAGAACATTGCTGCCTTCTTTGTCAACAGCATCAACGCTTCACTGCAAAACCACATGTCCATGGATGGACTTGATCTGGTCATGGGGGCCACCAAGTGGTTTGATGAAAAGATCAGGGGCTGCAAACAAAACAACAGCGATATTGAGCGGCAGATCAAGGCCTTTGAGCGCGCCATCAAGCGGCTCAAGACCAAGCGCAGCAACGATGTGTTGAAAACCATGCTCAACCATCATGCCACGGGGCTGAAGTCGCACATCCTGAACAACAACCTGCAAATTCAGGTTTTCACCCGCTCGCTTGAAATACTCAAAGAGTATGAATTTGAGTCGGCGCAAAACCCTGACGCAGACCCTTACAGGGCGCTGTTGGGGCAACGTGGGTTCTTCAGAATATGAAAATCATTGATTACCGTAAAGGTCAGGAATTGACCACCAAGGAAGCCGTGGAGAAGTGCAGCGCCAACACGTCAGAACTGTTGGCCAACTTGCTTGATCACCTGATGCGGCGCGGGCTGATTAACAAAAATCAGCTCTCAGAAATTTTTGAATGGGACTTCAGCGTTGAGGATTGATGGATGACGTCTTTACATACCATATATCGTCCAAAAACCTTTGATGAAGTGCTAGGCCAAGAAGCTGTGGTGCGCTCACTGAGGCGGGTGGTCAAAGATGGACGAGCCAAGGCATTCCTATTCACTGGGCCACCCGGCACCGGTAAAACTACACTTGCTCGTATTTTGGCTAATAGTTTTTGCGGTGATACTGCTACCGCTATTAACATTGACGAGGTTGATGGGGCTTCCGAGTCGGGTGCGGAAGATTGTCGTAAACTCGTGGCGCGCATCCAGTACCGGGCGGTAGGGGCCAGCCCCAACCGTTTCATCATTGTGGACGAAGCACACAGGCTATCAGCCGCCGCTTGGACCATTTTGCTCAAGCCGGTGGAAGAGCCACCTGCCCACGTCTATTGGGCGTTTTGCACCACGGAAGTGGCGAAGGTAAACAAAGCCATTGTCACCCGGTGCCTGCGCTATGACCTCAAGCCGGTCAAAGAGGAACTGATCCTAGACCTGCTGTGCAAAGTGGCTGATGCTGAGAAGCTAGAAATCAGCGACGAAATCATTGAAGCCATTGCTGAGAATTGCGGCGGGAGCCCGCGTCAGGCACTTGTTTACTTGGAAGAGTGCTTAAGCTGTAAGTCCGCCACCGAGGCGCGGGCTATCATGCGTGACGCAGGCCAAAGCAAGGAGCTTGTAGACCTTGCCCGCTGGCTGCTTTCAGGCAAAGCCCACAATTGGGCCGAAGCCGTCAAATACCTCAAGGCACTTGAGGGGCAGGAGGCCGAAAGCTGCCGCATCATGTTGTGCAATTACTTCGCCAAAGTGCTGCTCAACACCAAGTCTGAGAAGCAAGCCAAACCCCTCCTTGCAATTTTGGAGTGTTTCAACAAGCCGTATTACACCCCTGACAAGATGGCTCCACTGATTCACTCAGTGGCCATGGCAATAGGAATGGATCAAGCATGAGCGACGATGGCATTAAGCAGGATTGGGGCTACAAAACCATCCGTGTGCGGGCGCTGATTGCCTACACCAATGATGGGCAGTACCTCATTCACGGCTCACACGATGAGGATTACGGTCAAATGGCCAAGGCCATGGCCCCCATTTGGGATTTGAACCCCTCACAGGAAGCCATTCAGGAAATTGAGTTTGACGTTGAACTGCCTGACTTGGACCTCGTGAAGAAACCTCGTGTTAAAAATGCCCAAGACTGACAAACACAAATTTCACACACAGAAAAGCCTCGCAAAAAGGCGCGGTATACCTTTTGAACTCACATTCGAGCAGTGGCTTGATGTTTGGCAAGCATCGGGCAAGTTAGCTGAGCGAGGCAGAAAGAAAGGTCAATACTGCATGGCACGTAAGGGTGACAAAGGCGCTTACGCTGTCGGCAACGTAGAAATAATTCTAGGATCGGAAAATTCTAGTGTTATGTGGCAAAACAAAGAGCATGTACGTGAGCGGCAATCAAAAGCTCACCTAGGTCAAAAAGCATGGAATAAAGGAATCCCCCATTCAGCCGAAACACGTATGAAAATAAAGCGAGCGGCCTTAGCTCGATGGGGGCGTACCTGTGATCTCAATAGCTGAACTCAAAGAGCAGCTAGCGATAGACAAGTCGGTGCTTGATGACGAGGTTATCAGGCAACCGGTGCTATTCTATACAGTCAGTGAACAACTAACCAACGCCATAGCTGAGCGCGACGGGGCCAAGGAAGACTTGGCCGCCGTTGACGCTGAACTGAACGCCAAGTGGCGCAAGAAGCTGTCCACCAGCACCACCAAGCGCGTCACTGACAGCCTTGTGCAAAGCTACATCCAGACTGATCCAGTGCACGAGAAGGCCTTCGACACGTGGCTGGCAGCCAAAACCAAGGCTGATCAGTTCTTGGCCCTGAAGGAAGCCTTTCAGCAGCGCAGCTACATGCTGCGTGACCTTGTTTCCCTGTATTCAGCCAACTACTACGAGGATTCATCCATGCGTCCTACGAAGGCGCAGGAAGCTTCTCAGTATGCTGCCAACCGTCAGCGTATATCTAATGCGAGGGCAGCAAGAGGTAAGTGATGCTGGAAGCGTTGATACTGTTATTCATGGCGGCCACGCTTATTTTCTTGATTGGTCATTCATGGATTGACTCCTACTTCCGCAGGAAGGAGGAGGTGATGAACCGCATGATGCAAACCGGAAGAGGTGAAGTTTAAATGGCTAAGCAAGAGCGTGGGTTCCGTTACGAGAAGCGTTCCAAGGACACACTGAAGGAACGGGCAAACATGAAGGGTGGTAACTTCGATACCATCTTCAAGCCCAAGTTCAAACAGTGGAAGCCAAAGGACGGCAAAAACCGTATCCGCATCCTTCCACCCACATGGAAAGGTGCCAAGCATTATGGCTTGGACATTTTCATCAACTACAACATTGGTGCTGACAATCAGTCGTACCTGTCACTGGACAAGCATGATCGGGGCCCTGACCCGCTTGCTGAGGCCCGCCGTGAGGCACAGAAGGAGGGTGACAAGGAGTACGCCAAGAAGCTCCAGCCCAACCAGCGCATCCTGTACTGGATCATTGACCGCAATGATGAAGAGGAAGGGCCGCTGTTGTGGGCCGCGCCGTTCACCTTTGACAAAGCGCTGTCCAACCTGTGCATCGATGAGGACACCAAGGACGTCATTTTTATTGATGATCCTGAGAATGGCCGTGACGTGCGCTTCTATAAGGAAGGCACTGGCCTGACCACCAAGTATGACGCCAGCAAGATGAAGGTGCTGGATGAGGGCCCGGTTCATGATGACGAAGGCCAGCAGGACGAGTGGCTTGACTTCATCACTGACAACCCGCTGCCTGACGTGCTGAACTTCTATGACTACGACCACATCAAGGCTACCTTCGGCGGTGAGATTGGCAGCCGTGACGACGACAAGGCAAGTGATGACGACGACGAAAAGCCTGCACGCGGTCGCAGCCGATCGCGTTCTGAGGATGATGATGCTGACGAGAAACCGGCACGGGGCCGTAGGCGTCAGGCAGAACCTGAGGATGAGGATGATGAACCGGAGGAAAAACCGGCCCGTGGTAGGCAGCGTGCAAAGCCGAGTGCTGATGATGGTGATGACGATGATGATGAAAAATCCCAACGTCGCACGGCATCACGTAGATCGCGCGATGAGCCTGATGATGATGAACCTGAAGAAAAGCCTGCGCGTGGGCGGCGGCGGGTAGCTGAACCTGAGGACGAGGATGAGCCTGAGGAAAAGCCGCAACGCCGCAGGGCACGTGCTGCTGAGCCTGAGGACGATGAGGGTGATGAAGACCCCCCTTCGACCCGCCGTGGACGGTCGTCAAAGGACGCTGATGACGATGACGAAGGCGGCGGCAACCTGAGGCAAAAGCTCGCAGCGAGGCGGCGAAGTCGCAACAGCGACGACGATTGATCCGCGTAAGCTGGAGTTGCTGAGGCGGGCTGGCAAAGATCCGGTTGTGATTGATACCAGACCCCTCAGTGAAATAATGGATGATTGCATACCCTATCTAAAATGGGCAAAACAAGCTGAAGTATTGGTTAGAGCAGGGTATGCATCGTGGGTAGATCTCTTAAAAGAAAGACAGAAACAGAAAGATTTATTGAAAAGATCAAAGTAGATCCTGTTTCTGGCTGTTGGTTGTGGCAAGCAGGGTTGCGAGATGGTTACGCAACCCTGCGAGTCGGTGACAAACGAAAAAGCGCACACATTTGGGCCTACGAACGTTTTATAGGTAAAATACCTGAAGGCATGCTGTGTTGTCATAAATGTGACAAACCAGAATGTGTTAACCCATACCACATATTCTTGGGGACACACAAAGATAACATTTTTGATGCAATGCAGAAAAACAGAATGAAAAGTGGTAACAGAACTCTGCTAACTAAAGAGGAGGTTACAGGAATAGTTAAAAAGTTCAAAAATGGTCAATCAAAGACAGCCATTGCTAGAATGTTAAAACTTGATCACAGCACAGTGTGCAAAATAATAAACGGAAAGTCATACCGTTGCTACACTGAAGGAACCGCTTGATGCCAAAGGTGAACAACAGCAAGCCGGTGCCAACCGAACAAAGTGCTGACTATCAACTAACTGTAAAGCTTCTGGCTGCCTTCAATGAGACATGGAAGGAACAAGCACGTCAGGCGGAGGTAGACCCGGTTTTGTACTCCCGCCTGAGCATGGTCGCACTAAACCAGCTTGCCGCAACGCTGGCTGTGGACATTGGAATGCCACCTGAAAAGTTCACTGCTTTCTGTCAGGCCCAGTACGCACAGGCCTATCAGCGAGCCCCCAAATTCGGAGAGTAGGATGTTAGAAGTATTCATGCTCACCACCGGCTGGCTGTTTTGGGCCATTGTCGGTGTTATCATTCTGATTGACGTGTTGGCCTTGACGACTGAGGATGACACGTTGGGCGCTTGGGCCATTTTCCTGACTGTGGGGGGCCTAATCCTGTCAGCCAGTTTCACCGATGCCTTTGTGGGCGTCAAACTGACTTGGCTGGCGCTGGGGGTGGTGACCTACTGCATCCTTGGAGTGTTTTGGTCGTTCAAGAAGTGGGTAGATTTCGTCAAAGAGCAGAAGCGCTCTTACCCTGACCTCAAAATGCCACTGGCTGCTAACAATAAAACCCGCATTGTGCGTTCCATGGCTCTATGGCCGCTTCAGTTCATTTGGTGGGTGCTGACGTGGCCCCGGCACTTCTTTGTGTGGGCCTACAACCGGCTGTCCACGGTGTATGACCGCATCACCAAGCACATTTGGGAGCAGGCTTGAATGATCTTATCAGCACAGACGATCAGGAAAAGGGCCCTCATACGGCCCTTTCACGAACGCACCGTGGTCAACGGCATGAGCTTCGGCCTATCAAGCTGCGGCTATGACGTCCGCATCAAGCAGGATATGATAGTGCCGGTGGGCCGCTTCAAGCTGGCATCCACCATTGAGCATTTCTGGATGCCAAACGACATTGTGGGCCGGGTGCATGACAAAAGCACACTGGCCCGCCTTGGCTTGGCGGTTCAGAACACCATCATTGAGCCCGGCTGGCGCGGCCACCTGACATTGGAAATATCCAACAATGGGTACCGTGACCACAAGCTGGAAGCCGGTCAGCCCATTGCTCAGATCATCTTTGAACTGTTGGATGAACCCACTGAGCAAGTCTACAACGGCAAGTATCAGGATCAGGCCGATGAGCCTGTGGAGGCAAAGCTAGAAAATGGCTAAACGTGCGAGGCTTGCAGTTGAGAAACCCAAAAACAACTATTTCACGTCTGACAAGGCGAACATCCAGTTCGTTAGCACTGGGTGTGCTGTACTTGACTGTGCCTTGGGTGGTGGTGTTGCTTTGGGCCGCACTGCCAACGTTGTTGGTGATAAAAGCACTGCAAAGACTGGCAGCGCCACCGAACTGATGATCAACTTCGCAGCCCAATACCCAAAGGGGATGATTGCCTATCGTGAGACAGAAGCAGCGTGGGATGATGACTACGCTGCCGCCATGGGCTTGCCCATGGATCGCATTGACATGGGGCCTGAGGACAAACTCAGCACCGTGGAAGAGCTCTACACTGACTTTGATGCTTTTTGTGATAAGTGCCAAAAGGCAGGCGTACCGGGCCTGTATGTGGTGGACTCATTTGACGCCCTGTCAGATGAGGCTGAGATGGCCCGTGACATTGACAAAGGCAGCTTCGGTGCCGCCAAGGCTAAGAAGTCCAGTGAAATGTTCCGCAAGATCACCCGCAAGCAGGAGAAGGCCAATGTTCTATTGTTCATTGTTTCTCAGGTCAGGGACAACATCGGAGCCATGTTTGGTGAAAAGCACAAGCGTAGCGGGGGTAAGGCTTTGGATTTCTACGCTTCTCAGGTCTGGTGGCTCGCGCACATAGGCATGCTCAAGCGCACCATCAACAAGGTGCAGCGCCCCTATGGCATCGAACTGAAAGCCAAGGTCAAGAAAAACAAGGTTGGAATGCCATTTCGTGAATGTGAGTTCACGTTTGAGTTCGGTTTTGGTATCAATGACCTTCTAGCGTCCGTCAATTGGCTCAATGAAGTGGGCAGGTTGGACGCCATTGATCTGAAGGCCACTGAGTTCAAGGAATACGTCAAAGACATCGATAAGATGGATTCTGCTGAATACGCCGATGAGCGCAAACGGGCTGCGGCTGCGGTCAAAACCGTTTGGGCTGAGGTTGAAGAAACATTCATGCCCAAGAAGAGGAAATACGCATGATCAGGGATGTTGACGCCAAAGGCTTCATGGAGTGGTTTGACCATGAAGCCAATCCCAAGCTAGGGGTCCGCGCACCCACCATGCGGGCTGTGCTTCGTGAGGCCCTGCATTTGCAGGTGAAAACCATCTTTGAAACTGGGTGCGTCCGTCAAGCTGACAACTGGGCCGGTGACGGACAATCAACCCGCATCTGGAACACTTATGCCGCGTTGACCAGTGGCAGGTTCATCACTTGCGATATCAATGAGGAGAATTGCCGGACGGCTGAGTCCATTTGCGGCAAGCTGACTTGGTACAACATGGACAGCGTCAAATGCCTGCGCACTGATCAACTTATGTCCAGCATTGATCTGCTCTATCTTGATAGTTATGATCTGGATATGAGCAACCCACACCCAGCGGCAATGCACGCCCTAATGGAACTGCTCAGCGCCATGCCCCGGCTGCACAAGGGCTCCATTGTGTTTGTGGATGACAGCCCGATGACGCCTGAATTTGTGGTACAGGGCAAAGGCATGTACATTGCCGAGTACTTTAAGAAGCTGGATGTCATGCCGTTTACCTTTGGCTATCAATCAGCGTGGATTATGCCATGAGATTAGCAATTGCAATTGTGCTTTGCTTCGCTGCCCCGTGGTACGGGGAATACGTGCGCAATCAAGACGAGGCATACAGGGGGCTGGCCATAGTGGGCTACATCCTTCTGGTTGGTTATTTCGCTGCTACTTGGATAAGGAAAAACTCATGAAGTTTGTACTGTTCAAAGACAAGAAGCATGAGTGGCGCTGGAAGCTTCTGGCCCGCAACGGCAAAAGCATTGCAGTGTCTGGTGAAGGCTACAAACGGTCCAGCGCCGCCCGTAGAGCCATTTACCGGGTACGTGCTTCAGGCAACACACCGCTCATTGTGGAAGACTGATGCGAGCAGAGATTTGGAAAAGAATACCTAATTTTGAAAATTACAAAATCAGCAACCGTGGCCGTCTAAAATTAAAGAATGGCTGCGTGAGTAACTCTAACAGTGGAAATGTTGCTTTACGCAAAGGTGGCAAAAACCATTGGTTCAAGAGGGCACAGTTGGTGTTGTTGGCATTTAGGGGTGCCCCAAGGGCTGAGGCTGAGTGGAATGCCCGCCATCTTGATGACAATCCTACACACAACTGGCTGAGCAATCTTGCTTGGGGTACCCATAAAGATAATCACAATGATGCCGTACGAAATGGAAAGCACGCTACAAAAGGCTCACTTGAAGCGCACAAATACTCTATTCATTTGAAAGGAGTGCCGCGCAGCCAAGCCGTGAAGGATAAGATAAGCCAAACAAAGCAAACCCATCCCGAACGTATTTACAAAGGGAAACAAGATCCTAAAACCGGACGATGGGTGTCGGCATGAAGGCGGGAATGGGGAAAAGAAAAGGCAGTGCATTTGAAAGGGAAATATGTGTCGCACTATCAAGGTGGATAAGCAGCAATAAAAAGACTGATGTATTTTGGCGCAGTGCCCTTAGTGGTGGCCGTGCCACTGTAGCACATCGAAAGGGCACAAAACTGTCAAATCAAGTTGGTGACATTTCTTGCATTGATCCCATAGGTCATTATTTCATTGAGCACTTTGCCCCGGAATGCAAGCACTATGCGAATTTGGATTACGTAGGTTTACTTACTGGTAGGGGAAAGCTTCTGACATTTTGGAATGAAATAAATAAGCAAGCCGCCACACACGGCAAACAAGCCTTCTTGGTAGCAAGGCAGAATAGGCAACCCACTACCGTATGTATTACTGTTGATGCGGCTAAGATGCTTGGTTTACGTTGGCGTGATGCCCTGATTTGGTGCCCACCACAGGGTATGTTGATCTTTAACTTTGAAACTTTCCTTAGAGCGTGCAAACCCTATGTGGATCCTCTGCGGCGACACTCACCTAACCGACAACGCAAAAGACTCATACCGCTTCGGGCTATTTGATTGGATTGCCAAGCAGCAAGCCCTTAAGGAAACCGTAGCCACCTTCCTTGCAGGAGACCTCACTGACGCCAAGGATAGGCACTCAGCCACCTTGGTCAACAAGGTGGTGGAGGGGCTCCTGAAGCTGAAGCCCCCGGTCTACATTGCCATGGGTAACCATGACTACCGTGATCACAAGAATCCCTTCTTCAAGTTTCTGAACCACATCGAGGGGATTAACTTCGTCACTGAACCCACACTGGTGACGGCTGGCAAGCGCATGGCTGTCATCCCGCATTACAGGACCCAAGATGAATTTACCCGTGCTGTTAACGTTGTCGGGCGTGCTGCTGATTGCTTTCTGGTCCATCAAACCTTTGCTGGGGCAGTAGCCGAGTCAGGGGTGCTTTTAAATGGCCTGTCGGCCTCACCCATTGAGGCATTTGACCCGCCGCTAGGGTGTTATGCCGGTGACGTACACCGCCCCCAGACCCAAGGAATCGTGACCTACATAGGGTGCCCCTATCAGGTGCGGTTCGGTGATGATTTTGAACCAAGTTGCGTCTACCTGAGCAAGTCAGGCAAAGAACAGGAACTGTGGTTTGACGCGCCGCGCAAATGGTCAATGAAAGTGCGCGGCCCTGAAAACCTCCTCAACCGACGTGGACAATTCTATCAGGGTGATCAAATAAAGCTGACCATAGAAGTGCCACGTGAGGAAATGGTTGATTGGAAGCGGATCAGGTCTGAAGTGCTGGCCGCTTGTAAGCAACTGAAATTGGAGGTTTACGGTGTCAAGCTCGAAGTTAAAACTACCAAGCAGAGGGAACGTGCTGCACATGAGCAATCTGGCGACAATAAAAGCACTCTTGAAAGCTATTGCCGCGCAGAAAACGTCTCAACCCGAGTCAAGCAAGCCGGGCTCAAACTCATTGGAGGATGAAGTGGGAACCAGACTGTATTGTGACCAGTGCGGCAATACTGTTCAAAAATTCAATGTTGTTGAGTTTGGCCAAGCACATCCAAAAGAAGTAATTGCTCAATATGAGTCGGATAAAAGGGCATACGAAGCATATTGTGAGAAACGTGCTCAACAAATGAGATACGACAGTGATCCATTCAAATCGATGATGGCGCAGGCGTCTCAGGGATCAATGCCCAGAGCACCCACACTGCCGCAATACTCAAAAACACAGGTGGAACTGTGTGACCACTGCCTGCCCATCTGGCTTGAACGAGTTAAAAATCTGACCAAAGCGTCCGACGTGGAGTAACCAATGTTTGCCCTTCACAGTATCGAACTGAACAATTTCAGGTCATACCGGGGGGAACATAAATTTGAGTTCCCTGACAGGGACGGCCTCTACTTCATGTCAGGGGAAAACCGAGCTGACGACATAGGCGGCAACGGCGCGGGTAAGTCCACACTGTGGGAAGCTGTGACGTGGGTGCTGTATGGTCGCACGTCACGGGGCCTGAAAGCCAACGAGGTCATCACATGGGGTGAATCCACCTGTCAGGGCAAGCTGGACCTGACCGTTGGCGGCAATCGCTACACCATCAAGCGTTCGCAAAAACCCAACAACCTGACCATTGACGCTAAGCCTGTTGATCAGGAAGAGCTTGAGAAGCACATCCGGCTGAACTTTGAGGCGTTCACCTGTTCAGTGCTAAATGCTCAGTTCGGGCAGTCCTTCTTTGCCATGAAGCCCGGCGACAAGTTGACCCTGTTTTCAGACATAATGAAGCTGGATTACTGGCTTCAGAAATCAGATGACACCGCCAAGCAAGCCAAGGACCTTGAACGTGACATTGCAGGCCACAAGCTGGTGATTGATCAGCATGAGGCCAAGATAGAACTGACCAAGGCTGACATTGACATTCTTGAACTGAAGGAATCAACCTTCAAAGTTGAGCGCCAAAAGCAGATTGATGAAATTAAGGCTGAAAGCCTCAAGGCGTGGAAGGACGTACGCAAATACGCTGACGTGCTTGAAGAGTCCGATGATATTGAGCTTGGCTTGAAGGAAAAGCTTCAAGAGCAAAAGAAAAGCCTAAAGCAACGCGAAAGCATTGTTGATGCCCTGCTTGAGGCCATATCTGAAAACAACAAGGAAAAAGCGGTCACTACTGAGCAATACGAACGCCACATTTCCATAGTCAAGAGGCTTCAAACTACCGCAAGCACCTGCCCTACTTGCCTCCGCCCCATGGACGAAAAGCACAGGGCTGAGGAGCTGAAGAAGGCCAAGTTCAGCCTTGGCGTCTACGAAGCCCGTCTGAGGGGCTGCACAGAAGCCCACAATGAGGGCCTGAAGCGCCTTGTAAAAGCCAAGTCATTGGTGGCTGTCAATGAGGAAAAGATTGAGGAAATAAAGGCTGAAATTGAGGAGCATAAGCGCAAGGTAGCTCAGGCTGAGATAAAGGCTGATGCTGCACAGGCCAAATTTGATGAACTCGGTACCCGGCTGCACGAGGTAGAAAAAGCCCCCAACCCGCACACTGAGATGCTCCAGCGTAAGCGCATGCAGGTCAAGGCCTACAAGAAAATCATAGCTGAGAGCAGTGAAACTGTTAACCAGCTAGAAGCCGAGCATGTGGCAGTCAGCTACTGGATCAAAGGCTTCAAGCGTGTGCGTCTGTTCATCATAGAGCAGGCCTTCAATGCACTTGAGATTGAGGTAAACAACAGCTTAGCCCAACTTGGTATGGCGAACTGGCAAATCACGTTTGATATTGAACGTGAGAACAAGTCCGGTGGCGTCACCAAGGGCTTTGTGGTATTTGTCAAAGGGCCCAGCAACAGCGAGCCGGTACGGTGGGAAAATTGGTCAGGTGGTGAGACCCAACGCCTGCAATTGGCCGGTGATTTGGGGCTGGCAAATCTGATCATGCAACAGGCCGGGCTGGCAAACACCATAGAAGTGTTTGATGAACCTTCGACGCACTTGTCGGTAGAAGGTATGGCTGACTTGGCAAATTTGTTGCATGAAAGGGCGCTGAGTGACGGCAAGCGCATTTGGATTGTTGATCACACGTCTATAACCAATTTCGGTGAGTTTGAGCAAATAATAAAAGTTAGGAAGGACAAACATGGATCTCGGATTATCGCATGAACAGGAAGCCAGCAACGTGATCCCGTTGCGCCCTAACGGCACTAGGTTGTGGACACCCCAACAGGTGGATGACGTCCTAACCAGAGTGGCCAGTGGCGAGCCCTATTCAAGTGTAGGGGCCTCTTACGGTGCCTCGCGGGGCGCAATTGCGGGTTTGGTAAAGCGTGAAAAGGAAAAGCGTAAAAAGCCTGTCAAACATCCATTCAACCCCAGCTTTGCCGGTAGGCCCGCCACCGACAGACCAGTAAAACGAGTAAGGTTAAAGTTGCTAGAAAATCCAGCATACGTCACGTTCGCCGAACTTCAACCACATCACTGCAAGTGGCCGTTCGGTGACCCCAAACAACCTGACTTCAGGTTTTGCGGCTGCACGCGGGTTGCGGGCAAACCCTATTGCGCTGCCCACGTCATTACTGCTGGCAAGCTCTATGAGCGGAAAGGAACTGAATGAGGGAACTGCCAACCATAGGAAATTCAGCCTACTCAACCTCTGCCCTTAACCTTAGCGGCTTCAGCCCTATTGATGCCGTTGATTTTGGGGCAGCGGTTGTTCCACGGAGGATCAACGCTGGGGGCCCTTTTGTGGATGCAGTACGTGAACACGCTCAGCTTAAAAAGGAAGCAAACCAAATGGCCGCAACCACCACTCGCCGCCTTGTTCAAATCGTGATTGCCGACCCTGATGCCCGTGTCCCAGTTGAAAAAGCACTCCTATTCAAAGGTGAAGAAATTTTCACTGACATGACTAATGAGGAGCTGTTTTACGAATTGGACATCAAAGCCATTCTAGCCAAGTACAACGAATTTCGTACTACTGTGGTGGACAAGACCGTAAAAGATCGAACAGAGACGCTGGAGCCGGTGCGGGTCCGCGATCTGAAGATGGTTGTGGTTGAGATAGCGAAGTTTTAACCCACCCCCTGATCATCAGCCTTTGCATACCGGCCTCGGGGTCCAGCCACTGGATCTCGGGGTCATTTATTTTGTGCAGGGCAATTGTTTCAGCGATGCGCTGCTTTTCCTGCCCCCTATGTGCGGGGGGCAGGAGCAGTTTCAGTTCAAAGGGCGCTTTACCCATGGGGATTGACCACCGTGAACCCGGCAATGCTGCGCTCATGGAGCCTTGTCAACCTGCCGCCTGAGTTGCCGTCATGGACAAGCCATGTATTGCCGCCTCGGTGTTCCACAAGCACGAACACATGACCACGGCGGGCCGCTGCCATGCGCGGTGCCGGGGCTGCCCGTGGAAAGCTCAGCCAGTTGGCCGCCAGATTCAGGCGCGGTATGATTTTGCCGAACAAATACAGGGATGCACTACAGCCGCAGTACCGGGCCGGACACCCTGAGGGCCTGCCCCCAATGACGGTGCCGCGTGAGCGCCTAGCATGCCGCTGGACCGCATTGTAAGGGCCGCTGATGGGCTGAAAATCAAACATAGGGTTGGGTTGCCCCCAATCACCAAAACTCACCACGGGCCGCCGCAATGGCTCTGCTTGACCAGACGGTGCGCCAAGTATCAAAAGGCCTAACAGCAAGATACCGGCAACAGCGGCCTGCCGGATCTTGGCCCTGAAGCTTGATCCTTTGCAGGCTCTGCTACAGTTAATTTGTGCTGGCTTTCTTTTAACAAACATTTCACCGCACACCGCACATGGAACCGCTTCAGAAGCAATTAGCGTGACCGGGGGATTTGAGTCCATAAGAATGCCGTCGTCAAACACGCTGATAGTCTTAACACCCAGTGCTGCCTGCTCTTTTGTAATGTGTCTTACGTACCTCACCCCATTTCTTGCCGTTGAACCTGTTTTCACATCAATCAGAAGGACTTCGGTGCCTTTTATTGCTACTAGGTCTACCGGGCCATGAGGGGACACGTTTCGAAAAACAAAATGGCCATTTTCAATAAGCCACAAAGTCGCTTTAAGTTCTGCATACGCACCTTTTGCGCCAAAGGGTAGCATGGTTCATTTCCCATTGCTGTTGACAATGGGCGCAACTTAACCAGCACAGCCGCTGATACAACCCTTGACTCTGCGCAACCTGTGTTGCAGGCCTATCCAACCCAAATGTTGAATGCTACGCCAATGAGGATTTGTAATCCGGGGCAAGCCAGAAACATAATGAAGATATCATTCATTAGATGCCAGTCCCTTGGACAAAACAAAACACGTAACGATCACGACTCAAGAACACTATATTGTGCCCGGTTGGATTGCCCCGGTCATACTTGAGCTTCTCTGGTGGGATTTCAATAATGGTGCCGGGTGGGACGTGGGGGCGGCCAAATTGCTTATCCTCACGGTCATCAGTAATGCGGCAATAGGCTTTGCCGTCCTTGGCGAAATAGTCATCACACCAATAGTGATCGGCTTCACCGCAACATGACGAATCAGGGGCATCAGGGCGCTTCAGTTCATGCAACCACTTCTTAGTGGCTGGATCAAGGCTTGCCCAGTGCGGTTTATTTTCGTGAGCCGCAGCAACACCAGTCAGCATCAGCAGTGCAATAAGGTATCTCATTTGGTTGACCTTCTTGTCCTGAGTTTGGCAGTCAGCGCGTTCACTTGCACTGCCATGGCGTTTACAGATACGACGAGGGCGTCCTGCTTCTGTTGGATACCCTCAACAGTCATTTTCATTTCAAGAAGGTTTTGCACCAGCCACGGGCTGGCGACTTCAACCGGGGCTGGGGGCGGTGGCGTTGGGGCCACCACGGGGAGGCTCTGCGCCTTCCTACGCCCTATCAGTGCCACCGCAATCGTTGGAATACCGCCTGCGCCCACCATCCAGCAAAAAAGCTGAAAACCATCCCACCAAGTTTGCACCATCACCCATTCCCATCACGCAGGATGGGGACTTGCCACGGGATGTGGGGCAACCGACCTTTTTCCCATATCAAGCCCGCACCTGTAGCAGGCGTAAAATTCAAACACGACGAAAACGTACAGTGCCTTGCGCATGGGGAAATCAGGCGCACCGGCTACAATGGCCAAGTAGTAACTGTAGATGAGGGCTATCCAGAACATTGCACCCCAGACAGCCCCTACAAGCCTGATTTCGGGTGTGGGGTGCCAATGCCCGTTGAGGATCAGCGCCACAATGCGTGACATGCCGATCACCACAGCGGTAGTACCCCAGCACCAAGCGGGCATGATGCTCAGCATGGGGCCCCAAGGGGTGCCGGGGCTGACGACAATGAAATCGCCCGTCAGAACGGACAGGCCCCACACAATCATGATCCATGAAAAAGCATGTTCCACGGTGCGTGTGGGATTCCCATTGATGAAATCCTGTGCGATGCCAGCCAACGGCATGACAGCCTCCCTCAGTTAGGCGCGTCTGGGTCCATACCCTTGAGTGCTTCGTCCCAAGCCGCATCAACTTGGGCATCAAACGATTCCATCTGAGCCAGTTGCTCCGCACTAGTGGCGGGGTCGGCTTTGACGGCCTCGCTGATGTTCTTATAAGCCTGCACGATGGTTGGCGTCCAGTTGATAGCCAGCGGCACAGCCTCTTGAAGAACATCAATGACGATGCTGGCCACACCACCGGCAGGGCCAATCAGCGGCAGAAACTTCTGAATGACGTCGAAGACGCTATTGATAGCTGCTACGTTCATTTTGCAACTCCAAAGCTCTCAGCGGCTGGCGACTTGCCAAGATCCGTGATGACTTGTTTCAACGCATTGAAGGTAGCGGTTGGAATGTTCTGACCAGTGCGGGCCGCCTCCTGCAACTGATCACGCAGCGCAGTGCCGGTTTTGACACTGCGGATGACAATGCGGCGGTTTTCAGCCGAGCACACATTGCGCTCAAGGTTGGTGCGGCAATAGTTGAGGTACTGCGTCGCACCGGCCTTCAGCGTGTTGAAGCTGCTGGCGATGATGACCACCGATTTTGGGGAAACCTTGACGTCGACCACGGCATCATAGGCATCCTTGATTTGCTGAAGCTGGGCACAGCCGCCTAAACTGACTGCAACCAGCGCTACTGCTAGAAGCTTCTTCATAGGTTACCCTTTCGCGGTTTTGAGGACTTCGTCTACAGCACTGGCAGTAGGCGCAACCTTGTCAACGGTCTTGTCAACCGCAAGCGCTGCCAGCGTCTGGTTCGCATTTTTGTTGACTTCAATGCGCTCAACGCCCGGCATTGCAGCCACATCCTTGATTTGGTTGCTCTGGCTGGTGATGGCAGCCAAAATGCCCCCAAGGATGGTATTCACGAGACCCGATGCCGACACGATGGTTTTTGCCAGTGCCGGGCCGAACAAATCAGTGAGTTGTGTCGTGGAGATCATCAGCACGCTAAGGATAGCCATGATGATGGAAATGATTTGCTTACCGTTAAGATTCATCTTCCCGCACCCTTGTGTTGTTTAAAAACTGTCTACACGACTAGGCCGAGGTTGTCACCCGTCAATGGTGACGTACTTAGCAGCAACGTATCCACCGGTGGTTTGATACCAAAGTGTACCATCGTTGGTGGCTTCGCCGATGATGGTGACCGATTGCCCCTGATCAAGGATATCAAGCAGCGGTGCTTTGACGCTGGCCGCAGCGCGAACGTTCAAAGTCTCAGAATTGACCTTACCCGTGCGTTCCTTCTTTGGGGCAGTGGGGGTAATCACTTCCTCAACGTGTGAGCCCCCACTCATTTCAGCTATCTTCTCCTGCACCAACTTAACCACAGTAGGCTTCAGCACTTTGGTGCCGGGACAGGTCTTTTTGGTTTGAGGGTCATCACGATGGAAGTGTAGGCCCACCACACCGCGCTCAAACGGTGCCACCTGCAAGCCAGTGGCCATATGAAGGCAGGCTAGGCCTTCGATGTACTTGTCACGGACAGCGCCCTCAAACGGCTCAGTGTCAAAGTCACCTACACATTCGACGCCCCAAGACATGGCGTTGAATGATTTAGCGTGAACACCGCGTGCCGCAGGCAGTGACAACACACAGAAATGCGATGGGGTGAAGAAAAAGTGCGGGCCTGAACGCCATGGGCCATCAGCCGGGCCACCTTGGGCCTTCGACTTGCCGTAATATTCGGCCAGATTTTTCATCCACTGCTCGTCAGTGACCGGCTTGGCACGGGTTTGCCAACTGCGCCACGTCTTCAGGTCAGGGCCCCCCGTGTGATGCATGGTGACAAATTTAGGCCGCCACGCGCCGAATTTGATGTCGTCCAGAAAGTCAAGGAACTGTTCAGCGGTGCTGAAGCACTTCCCAATGTATGGAATGGCCATGACACACCTCTTACGGATTTAAGCTGATAATCACGATACCAGAACCACCACCCGCCCCAGTGCCGGTTACACCATTAAAACCACCACCCCCGCCGCCACCGCCGAGACCGTTTGTGCCTGCAACTGCTGCGACTGAGTTCGTGGATGTGGCACCATTACCACCGCCGCCAAGGCCACCGCTGCCAAAAGTAGTAAGGCCACCGGCATCATTTCGGCCACCACCACCACCACCGCCAGCATAGAATACCGCTGAGCCAGTGATGCTATTCGACACACCATTGCCACCAGCACCGCCGATAGCAGTTGTGCCAGCATTACAGCCTGAACCTGCACTACCGGCACCGCCGCCACCGGAAGTACCACCCAGTGAAGATGCACACGAACCACCATCATTACCTGTTGCTCCACCAACACCACCAGCACCACCAGCACCAGCACCATTGGAAGATCCGCCGCCCGAGCCACCGCTGCCACCAGCACCGTTAGTGCCACCAACACCACCACCGCTAGCAGTGATTCCGAATGCACTGGATGAGTTACCACTTGTATTTGCAGCAACAGATGCACCGACAGTTACTGAATAAACTCCGTCAGCCAAGGTGAAGGTGCTGGCACGGACACCACCACCACCCCCACCTGAGCCGACAGAGTTACCACCACCGCCACCACTACCAACAATTAGATAACCGGCATTCACTGCAGTTGCTGGGAGTGTCAAGGTACCGTTTGTGGTCCATCTATAGACTATGTTTGAACCATTCAAAGCAATGGAGCAGTTTGTGCATGTTGGGATGGCATAGGATATAATGACAATACCGGAGCCACCATTACCACCTGCACCACCTGCACCAGCATTCGTGCCGCCCGCGCCACCACCACCGCCTGTATTGGCTGTTCCCGCCGTGCCAGTGCCGGGGGAGGCTGAGCCACCCCCACCAGCACCACCGGTCCCAGCCGTTCCGCCATTAAATGTGCTGCCGCCGCCGCCGCCAGCATAAGTAACCGAAGCACCGCTGATTGAACTGGCAGTGCCAGCACCACCGTTACCGCCAGCAATAGCTCCACCAGCAGCACCAGTAGCACTCGCGCCACCGCCGCCACCACCGCCCAAATTAGCGCCGGATGTAGAACCAGCCCCACCGTTGTTGCCCTGTCCACCGGTGCCAGTACCGCCAGCGCCATTTGTGCCCGCAGCACTGCCACCACCGCCAGAGCCACCTGAAAGACCAGCACGAGCAGGCGAAATCGCTACACCACCGCCACCGCCGCCACCGCCTATGGCAGTAAATTTTAGCGCAGAGCTATTGCCACCACTGACACCATCGTTTGATCCAATGGCACCACCGTTGCCACCACTGCCAACAGTTACTGACATGGCACCAGCAGCAATTATAGAAGTGGACCCTGACAAAAGACCGCCAGCACCACCACCACCAGCACCACCACCATTGGCTGGTGAACCACCGCCACCGCCGCCACCGGCCACAATCAGGTAATTAGCCGTTCCCGTTCCCGAGCAAGTCAAGGAGCTGCTTGAAGTGAATGTGTGTATCTTATTGCCGCCAGACAGGGTGATAGTACCGCCTGAGCAATTCAGCATGCCAGCAGCCTGCGACGACATCAGCAGCGGCATCAACGTACCCGGCATGTTAGCCGAAGCAGCAGATGCCAGAAGCAGGAGTGGTAGGGCTACGTAAACAAAGAGTGCGTGCCGGAAGGTCATGGGTTACGAACGTCTTTCATGAGGGAAGCAACACAGAATGTGGCTGAGCGGCAAGAATAAGTTAGCACGTCAATGGCATTGGCCGTCGTGCTAAGGACCGGTATCGCACCACCAGCGAACTTGAACGTCGTGCTGAAAACAGAGGTTCGGCTGCCAGTACCATCTTGGATAAAAGTAATGGTGCCTGACTTGCCAGCCCTGACATTGCTCAACGTCATCGTGGTGATGTTGCCGGTAAGCGTCACCGCTGTGTTGATGAACGTGTTGAAGTCAAACGTCGTTGTCGTGCCGTACGTCGTAGTGGTTTCGGTTGGGTAGATGACGTTGGTAGGCACAATGGTATTGGCTGTCGCAGCATAGTACTGCGAGGCCGTGGCCAGTGCGGAGCTTGCAAAGGCACCGTAAGTGACAAGGCCGGTTGCCGTGAAGCTGGAAGTGACAGTCAAACCAGAAATGGAAGGGCTTGTGCCGAACACAAGTGAGCCTGAACCCGTTTCATCAGTGACCGCCGCAGCCAAATTGGCGCTGGAAGGTGTTCCGAGCCACGTTACCACGCCTGAACCGGTGGTGGCGCAAGCCCATAAGGATGCACCACGAACAATGATATTGTTCTGTGTGGTGCAGCCCGATACTTGGTTCAGAACACTGAAGATGGTAGTGGCTTGCCCCGGCGCTTTGGATGCCGTTGCATTGCCCCAAATGCCACCTGCCGGGATTTGCCCGCTCTGAGCAAAAGCAACACCGGTCAAGGCCAGCAGGCCAACAATAACTCCAAGAAGCTTCTTCATGGTTTGATGATCCATCCGCCTGTGATTGGATGCAGCGTGTAGCCACCCCAATCGGTAGCAATCACAATAGAAGTCAGGCCTTCAATTGTGTCTGCACCATCTCTGTTAATGGTGATATTGTTCGTGCTTGCCGCGCCGCTGATATCCTTGATAGCCAAAGGATAACCGCTACGCGACGATGCGGCAGGCAAGTTCACCGTTACTGCGCCTGCTACGGAGATCAGCGCGAGCGAGTCAGTGGCTGCTGGCGCGTAGGGCGTCGCAGTAACCGTGGTTGTTCCGTAAAGCTGTTGACCCAAGAGGGTCAAAGCATCACTCAGGTCAGTGAAAATGGCATTCCATGTTGACGACCTGATGACGTCGCCCGGTGCTGCCGAAGTAGCTCCGCTTGTTGGGGTATAAACGCCTGAACCGTTGAATGGCATTTATCAGGCCCCCGCGTAGATGATTTTGTTCATGACCATACCGGGGCTGACGTTCGTAAAGCCCGTGGACAGTCCACCTTGCGCAACACCAGTGAACGTCGGTGCTGGGCCCGTAGCGCTGATTGGAATGGTTCCGTTCGTACCGTAAACGCAAGGGTTAACTGCGGTGCCGGTTTGGAACGTATTGCTCACAATAAAGCCGTTGAATGAGCCGGACACGCTGATGGAGCTGTTCGTGCCGGAAGGCGTGTACGGAGGCAGGTGTGTTGTGCTCAACGACGATGATTGTGAACCACCGACGGCAGCCAGTACTGTTGGGTCCGTACCGAAGTACGTCGTAGTCAGACGGCTGGCAGCCGAACCGCCCATGTTGTCCTTGCCGTAGATCGCACGGCCTCGTAGATCAGGGAGGCCAAACGTAGTGGCACCGTCGCCTGCGCCGTAAGTAGTGCCTATGGCCGCAAAGAGCAACGGATAACTGGCACGAGGTACGTTCTGGCCGTAACAAAGAATCCAACCCGTTGGGGCACTGCTGCCTGCGTAGTCAGTAACCGATCCGACCGGGACACCGCTGCCTGATGGGCCCTGCCAACCACTTGCATTGAAGTATCCAATGAGGGTGTTGCCGATGACGACACCAATCTGACCACTAGCAGGTCGGGTAAGGCCGCTGTCATCTTCGTTGGAAAACGTCAACGCTGGAGCAAGTGTGCTGCCGTCAGGGAGTTTAAGCGGGCCAGTCATGCCCGCTTGGCCGTCACGCGGCAAAGATCCGGTCAGTGCAGAGGCGATGTCGTTTAGATCGCTGTTTACCGCACTGGACGAAATAGTTGTGCCTGCCACAAAGGCTGGCTGTGGAAGCGTATAAGTGCCTGAGCCGTTACGTGGCATCGCAAACCATCATCAGATGAAAGGAGTACGCTATGTGGTACGCTTTACAACTGACTGTGTTCTTGACAGTCACCTACACCTACAAGTCTGAGATAGCACCAGAAGCTTCCATGGGTCACATCATGTTATTTGCTGGTCTACTCACCCTTCTAGTTACTAAAATCCTGACCGTCCTTCTTGATACGCTTTACAGGCTTATCAGTTCAATTACCTCAGCGCGAGCTCCGTCAAGGCGACGGAGCCGCTAACTGTGGTTGTTGCGTTGGCGACGAGAGAAGACGTGCAAGTGTTGCTGGGTCAGACATAGAAGCTGCGCCGGGACGCCACATTTGGTTCCCAAGGTAGGCTTGGACCGCAGGGGTCGAAGCAGCGCGGCCAGTGAGGGCCGCTACAGTATTGTAGATGGCCGGGGCCAGATAGTTACCAGCAACGCCAGCACCGGATATTACGCCTGCCGTGCCCCATGGGGTCATGCCAGCCGCATGCGAAACGCCACCACTGGCAGCCGCACTGAGCCCACCAATACCCTTCTTGAACCACTCAGGGGTCGGCTTGGGGTCCGGATGAGGGATCATGACACGTGAGGCATCATCAGCCAACGGAGCAAGGGTGCCCTTATTTTCATTGGCAGCAGCGTTACCCCATTGATGACCCACCGCTGACTTTACTTCCTGTGGTGTGACCGTCTGACGGCCCGCTTGTGGCGGGACGTTCCGCAGCACTTGATAATTGCTGTATTGATTTGCCAGTTCGCGAGCGCGGGCAGCAACGTCAGCAGGCACTGAATTGTAGAAGGCATTGTCCAAACCCTCACGGACACGGGACAGCGCCATGCCTTCGTCACTGGTAGGCGCACGATCAATGTGATTCTGAAGCCGTTGACGCAAATGCTCATATCGCTGACCGGTCATGTTCAACGGTGGCATTGCTGGGTTCTGGTTGACGCCAAGGGCAATGGCGCGGCGCACATCGTCAATAGTTTGAAGATGGTCACGGTCCGCAGAGCGCATCAGATTGAGGCGTTCGCGGCTGACCAGTTGGTTCAGGTTGGCAAATTCAGATGAATTAATGTTATTGCCATGACGAATGGCACCAAGTTCCTGACCAACAGCCTGACCTTGAGCAATATTCCTGAAATCACCCTGAATGCCTGCCTCACGCATGGCAGCCTCAGTAAAAGCACGCTCCTGATCGTCAGCCATGGCCGCAGCACGCGGTGAACGCGCTTCCAAAGCCATCAGGCGCGGGCTCTCAGTAGCCTGCCCGGCAGTCATTGGAAAGTTAGGGTCACGACCGCGAAGTGCGTTGACCGTAGCTAGCTGATCGTCACTCATTGGCAATGGAGTAACGCCCCGGCGCACCATGCCGGGAAGGAACGTACCGCCCATGGCACCCACACCACGCGCAATTGGTTCGGCTGCGGGTTGCCACGACTCAGGCAGGGCACCTTTATAGGCCGAAGCCACCTGACCAAGCGCCTCTGAGCCCACACCTGCACCCACGGCTTTGGGGATGGCTTGAAGCACGCCACCTGTAGCAAGCGACGGGGCAACCTCAATGCCAGTTTGCACCATGCGGCCCACAGGCGTCTGTGCTTCCGGCAGTTTGCCAGTAACACCTTCCACCTTTTTGAGGGTGTCGCCGTAAGTTGGGAATAGGTTGCGCCACGATCCGGTCACATCCTTGACACTATCTAGCCAACCCCTTGGCTGTTCGGCCATCTGAGCACGCTTCATGTCAAGGTTGGCAGCCGTATCAGGGGCAACCTTACGGATTGCCCAGTCAGCGCCCTTATCCGTCAGGTCAGCAAGTGAGCCCGGCGTGGTCAGAAGGCCAAGGGTGCCACGGATGGCACTTGGCACGGCAATATTTGCCACATCCTGAACAACAGAAGGCCCCTCAGGCTCATTGAGCCAAGGGGCTTTCTCCAAACCGCCGCCTTGCGGCTGTAGCCATGGTGCAATTTCGGCCATTACTTCTTAGGCTTCCATGTTTTACCGTCGAACACACCTTCAACCTGACCCCCCTTCCCGTCGTCAAACATGCGGGTGTCACCGGCCTTAGGCGGGGCACTTGGGGCAGGCGCACCGCCCTTAGGGGCGGTAGTTCCACCACCGGGGCCCGTCTTGGCTGGCATTGGGGCGTCAGGCCTGCGTGGGTCCATACCAGTTTTGAAGATCTCTTTATAGTTGGCAATGTCCTCAGGGGACAGCGTTGGGTTATCCAACTGCCATTGACGCGCGATCTTGTCGAAGCCAACGTCAAGGCCACGGCGTGGGGTGATCTCACCGTTGGCGTCAAGGTTGGCCTTGAGGTAGGTCTTGCCGCTAACCGGGTCCACGACCTCACTGCCTGAGAAGTATTGCTGGCCGAGATCGTCAAGCATGTCGATTTTGTGCATGGCACGACGTGACAACTCGAGCAGCGCACGGTTGGCAGCAGGGGTGTTCGTGTTGCTGGCGTTGGCCTGACGGAGCAGATCAATTTCAGCCACGCGCACCTGACCAAGGCCCGCCAAGGTGGACTTCATCAGGTCAAGGATGCTGCCTGACACCACTTTGTTGAATACTTCGTTCGGTGCCGCCGCAAACTTGGCGTCATCACCAAAGAAGCCGGGGAACGCAGCTTTGATCTTTTGCCACGAGCCAACTTCATTGGCCAAAATACCTTGATAGATATTCGGGTCATTGATCAGCGCCAAACCGTAGTCAAGCATCGGCAACTGCTTGCGGGCAGCCGACGCACTGTCACTCAGTTGCTCGTACTTCTTGATAGCCTGCTCATCGGTCTTTTCCTGAAGCTGCTTATCGACAGCCACCTTGGTGTCGTGAGCCTGCTTACCCGTGTAAGCACGCCACATCTCAGGATCAATCAAGCTGGAGGGCGGCGTTGATTGAGCCATGCGCGTGAGTGGGGGCTGCTCCTTCGGAGCGCCGCCTGCTGGGGGCACGGGGCCCTTGGGAGCCGTAGCCGAAATGCCCGCTGTCGGGTCAGTTGCAGCAACTTGCACTGGCTGGCTTGGGGCCTCAGCCGATTCGGGGGCATTTGCCGGGCTTACGGGGGCCGCTGGCGCGTTTTCAGCCATAGCAGGGGCCGGACCACCGGCTACTGCCGGGCCGCCCTGTGGGGCCGCCGTAGGGGCTTCGCTGCGTGGGCCCACTGAGGGCACAATTGGGGCCGGTTGAGCACGTGCCGGGTTGATGGTGGTCGGCATGCCCTTCGTGTCAGCACCAATGAGCACTGGCGACTGAATGTCGCCAATCTTCTGCTCTTTGATCTCAGGCTTGGGAGCGAAATATTGCTGATTGGCCGGATTGAGCGGGTCGTACTTAATGGTACCCATGCCGGTTGGCGAAGCCATTTCACCGACCTGATCACGTTGCAACATCTTCTGATACGCGAAATCTTTGATGTGCTGAGGCACCCAAGGGTTTGCCAGCACAGCGCGAAGTTGATCGGCGGTGTGACCCGTATGCGACTTGATCAGGGCTGGATTGATGTACGGCACGCCGCTGGCGGCCGGATAAACAGCATGGTTACCCGCAGGCGGCGGGGCGATCTTGCCACCGGCAGCCGCAACTTCAGTGCCGGGGCCACCCGCATCAGATGCATCACCACGCAAGGCAGCCGACATGGCCTGCACGGCAGGCGCAGCTTTGACGGAAGCATCGTCTGGGCCATAAGCCTTCATGAAACGCTGGCCGTAACCTTGAACCGTCGTGCCGAGGATATCCTTAGCATTCGGATTCTTCATGCCCTTTTCACCAGCGAACCACGCCTTGGCCGCACCTTCAGGGCCATACTTCTGTATGTACTCACCGAACTTGGCCTTGTACAGGTCTTCTTGTGCTTGTGGGTCAGCAAGGAACTGCTCAGGCGTCAACGTGCGACCAAGATACTTGGACGACCATTCAGGCAGGTTTGCCCCCATGACCTGATACTTGCCGTAAGCACGGTCACCGGTCTTGGGGATGATAGGACCCAACTCACGGTAATTACCCTTGGGGCTGCCACTTTCAATACTGGCAGTCGCCTTTGAGGCACGCGACATTACGTCGTCAGGAGCAACTGACGTAACGGTAGCGTCGGTGTCGCCCTCGGCTTTTTTCACGCCCCCGGAGGATGGGCCTTCACTAAAAGACGGCTTTGGCATCTCCGGGTTGGTACCGACCGGTGCCTTTGGGTAGTGCGATCCGGGGATGAGTGTTTGCTGTTGTTCAGCCGCAGCATTGCGGCCGCCCTGTTCCTTCTGGGCAGCCTGATAGTCAAGGTTGCCACCCACAAGGGCGCTGACCATGTTGCTGATGCCCTGCGACCAGTGACGGACAGGTTGCTGCATGTTGCCGTACAAGAGCGCTTGCGCGTATGCCCGAACATTCTTGATCTGTTCAGGCGTCGCATAGCCTTCAGGGGTCGACAAGTAATTTGCGTTCTCTACAGCCATTTTAGACACCCGGAATTGGCGACATCAAAGCTCGGCTAACTGGGTCCATGCCTGACAATGGGGCTGCACCCATGGACCATGGATTGTTACTCTTGGGCAGCCCAAAGCTCATACCACCGCCGCCCATACTCATGTCAGATGTTGGGCCAGTCATGCCCATAGGCATCCCGGCTCCACCGAACGGTCCCCCGTTGACCACTGGGGAAGTGCCCACATCAAAGGGCGATGGTGCCATTGGCATGGGGCCAGCCGACCCGCCACCAACCATGCTCGTAGCTGCACCCGCAGCCCTATCCTGAGCTACATCAGCAGATGGACCCGGTGCCGGTGGGGCAAGCGACATTGGTTGGCCTACGGATGGGCCACCGGTGGTCGTGGTGGGATTTGGCGCACCGGCCATACCGCCTTGCTGTCTGAACTTCTGATCGCCAGCCATTAAGGCTTTGACCATGTTTGAGACGCCATTGACGGCACCAGCCATGCCAGCGCCGCCCTGAGTTGGCTTGAGGTAGTCGTCCATGTCGTTACCTTGGTTTCTGTTGTTGGCAAACGGGCTTGTGTCCATTTAAAGATTCCTTATTCGAGATGGCGGTTCACCAACTACAATCACACTTCCGGGCTCTTTGGTCTGCTCAAAATACTCACGTTGTGTTTCAGCCGTCGTATTTGTACCCAAAGCGCTTCTAAGCTCTATCCCATCGTAAGTATACTCTGTGACATAGACGAGGCTGTCACCAGCAAGCTTCTTCAGGGCTATCTCATACTTGCTGTATGGGCCCAGCAGCAGGAATTCATTTTCCCTGCCTTGCGCGCTCAATTCAGCAATCTTCCTTCGATCAATCATGGTGGGGTTGAAGTGAAACACCCCACGGTGATTTACAAAACGCTGCATGCGATCCGGCAACGGCAGTTCAGGCGTACCCAGTGGAAACATTTGGACCGGACGCTTGCCGTCAATCAAGCCCTGCTGCTGAAGAACCAGCGTGGCAGGGCTTTCTTGGACATTAGTGCCGGTATCAACACACGTTTCCATTACAGACCCAAACCTCCCGCACCCAACAAGGATGACAGGCCGCCACTTTGTGCCCAACCACCAAGGATGGCTGTTGGGACACCAAACAGGCCCGACATCAGATTTGAATTCTGTTGCAGTTCAGCTTCGTAAGCCTTCTGCTGTGCCGCTTGAGCGTTCGCAGTAGCACCAATGAGGTTAGCAGGCTGGATGTTCAGATCCGGGGTCTTCACCCATTGAGGCATTTGTGGTTGACCTAAGCCAGCCAACGCCGTGCCGAGGGTGGCAGGCATCATGTACAATTTGGATGCCTGATCCAGCAATTGCGGCTGCATCTTTGACTGGAAGTCAGTGACTTGGCGGCCTTGGCTCTGTTTCAAAGCATCCATGGCCCTGATGTAGGCCGGATCACCATAGGTGAAGCCTTGGTTCTTCAGCTTGGTATCAAGCCGGTCAATGTCGTAGTTAAAGGTAGGCTGAAGGTAGGCCGTTTGCCGGTCCATTGCATCCTTCAACCACCCACCAGACAGATCACCGATGACGTCCTTGGGCTGAGCCGCCCCGTAGTTGGCACCTGAGATCAGATCGCGGCCAGCGGTGCCCGCAGACTTTTGTGTGCCTTGGAGGATGTCAAGGAGTTGCTGATTTGCATCACTCAGCTTGGTCGTAGCCGTGTACAACGGCGTGCCATCAGGCGACGTGCCAGTTTGCGTGTAAGTCAAGCTGCCGAACGGGTTTGACTGGTTGACCATCGAGCCCTGTTGGGACTGAATGCCAGCCTTCGTATTCAGCTCGGTTTGCTTGCCAGCAGTGACGCTGGGATCTTCAACCTTCGGGGGATTAGGTGTGTTGCCCATCAGGCGACTCTTTCTCTCTTTTCGACTGCGAGCTTTTCTAAATCTTCACGAAACGCTACAAAGCGACAACCCACATATTTAGATGCATCCGTGGGTCCGTAAAAACGCTTCTGCACACCTTCATACCTAAAACCGAACTTATGCAATTTCTTCAGAAGATACGCCGGACGTTTGGGCACAATAACGGTACATCTAGACAGGCGCAACTCATAAAGTGCTATTCGAGCAAGGCTGCGGACGATGCCCGGTGTCAGGGTCATCCTTCCATAGTACGAGAAATCAGCGTTCATAGTGTTGTAGCAAGTGAACAGCGCAGCACCGACCAACTGCCCATCTTCAACAATGCCGATTCCACGGTCTACGTGCATAGGCACCTTGTTATAGGTGCTGTAGGCCCAGTTAGCCACGTAAGCATCGGCATCAATCAATAAGCCACGCATTAGACGAAACCTCCTATTTCAAGCAACGCATTGAAAGCATTCACTTGCAAGATTGTGCTGGATGTATCCACCGTTGTGTCGAACTGAGCTTGATCAAAGAATGAGAAGTCATAAAGCGCCACCGAACTGCCTGAGCCAACGGTTGCGATATTCAGGGTAAGGTGCACCGCCAATGCCTGGCCAAGTGCCTGCGTGCTTAGGTATTGCGTGGTCTGGCTGAGTTGACCAAACCACACGGATCCGTCCCATGTGGCGGTATCCCACAGCGCACCACCGTTCAAGATGGTGACCGGGACAGTGACGGTTTGAATTTGGAAGTCTGCGTCAACTGAGATGGTAGGCGTGATGGATTGGCCAGCCGTAATGAACGGCTGCACCATGCTCATGCGTTTGACACGTCCAGGACTTTTGAAGTAGTTGTAAGCACATTGCATGTCAGCAAGGATCGGCTCAGTGAAATCACTGCTTCCTACGAAGCACCTATTCACGTCACCTTCATTGCCAGCAAAGAACAGTTCATTATTGAAGATTTCAAAGTGGTTCGCGTTCCACCCAGTGAACTGACACCATGCACCGGTCAGTGCATTCATCACGTACTGTACCTGAGTGTTATTTTCCACTTTGGGCACATTCAGGATGACGAGCGTTTGCGGGGCAAAGCTGATCAGATTCCACCCGAACAAATTCAACCCTACCGTAGCCGCCTGCGCCATGGCATTCTGAATACGGGCAGTAACTGCCACGCTACGCTCTGCGGCAGGCTCAAACGGCAATGATTGTGACAGCGGGATCACGCCTTGTTGCGTGATAACAGCAACATCAGAACCAATCTTATAAGAGCAACGCAAAGAGATAGGCGGACTCTGATCAAACGTGCCTGCCAATGTCCATGTGGTAGCGTCAGTTGGGTCAACACCGCTAAAGATGCTAACTTGACCACGTGACGAGAGGAAGCACATATAATCATTTGGGCCATTGCCGCCATCAATCGTCCAGTCAGTGATCGCAATCAGGTCACCACCTTTACTCCAGTTAGCGCCAAGATCAATGGTGCCAGCAATCGCCCCTGAGGTAGCATCAGTAGGCATGAACGCAGCAATGGTAGAGCCGCCACCACTACCATTACCGAGCACGTACCAAAGACGGCGCTTCTGAGCGTGAATGTTCCTGATGGCAGCCGTAGTCAAGCCGCCCGGCAAACCGGTGATGGCGGGGATGGACCACGTCGTACCGTTGTATTGACGAAGCGTGTCCGTGCCGTTGCAGAGTTGAATTACAGTGGTACCGCTAGCAGGCGTAAAATTGGTGTACTGCCAACGTGCCGAATTCAATCCGGTGACAACAGCAGCACTTCCACCAATACTGGTGACGTCGTAAATGCTGTCACCGGCAGCCGCAAACATCTGCTCACTGCTTTGGGCACGCCGCACCATGAGCGTTTCGACAGGTGTATTGCTGTCAGCAATGAATGACCACGGGAAGTAACCAGAACGCAATTCAACCCAGCCGGGTCGAGGTATCCAGTTGTTCAGAATAGGCGCACGCTTAGGGTCCATGGATGCCAATGGTGATATTGCATCCCACCCGTCAGTAGGGACAGGAACGACCATTGACACGATGTCAGGTGCTGGCGTGCCTACCTTCTGAACTGTGCGTGCTTTCCTCATTTCTGAACTAGCGCCCTAATCATACCAGTCACAGGGTCATGGTGAACCTGATCCCTATAAGGGGTGTCTTGTGTGTACCACGGCGGTATGGCTTTTCGTTCTGCCGGTGACCACTTCAACCTCTCTTGGACATTACGGGCCTCAACCTCTCCTGCTGTCTTCCTGTACAACGGGTAAGCCTCATTAACAACATCCATAAAACCGTTGCCACCAAGCAATTCAGGCTTAGTGCGGAGGCCCTTCTCAATCAGACCGGCATAATGAGATGGATCGGCACCAAAAGAAAATCCTTCCAAACCCTGAACGCCGTGTTGTAGCTCATGTGCGGCCACACTTGTGGCCACATCAGCATTAGGAGCATTTACTTGAACCTTTGTGCTGTTGAACAAGCCTGTACCCGTTGGGACACGGCTGTCTTTGGTTACTTCCATGCTCAACGAGCGTAAATCAGGATAAGCCCTGAACAATTCAGGATGATTTACAAAGGCATTTACTGAAGCCAACGCCCGATCACCCTCACCGGTCGGCATGACCGTAAGCTTCATTTTGTTATCGGGGATCTCAAAGCGCCACTTGTGATCAGCCGGGCCACGGAACCAGCCGGTATCCTGCAAGATCTGATCCGGGTACTTCCCACCAGCCAACATTTGCTTTGCTTCGTTGAGAGCACGTAAGTCGGCCGTCTTTGCAAGCCTGCCACCAAAGATACCTGCTGCACCAGCCTCAGCCATGGGGATGCCCCCGCCAGCAAGAAGGCTGGCCGCCTCAAATGCTGGGCCAACGGACTCTTTAGGCTGGGTATGGTCACCAAGGTTGTAGACGTCACGAGCAGACGCATCAATCAGGTCCTTGGGTATATTCATGATGCCGCCAAGGACACCCCCAAGGCCCTTGAGGGGCTTTTCAAGGGCACTCAGTGACGATGGGCCCGGCGTAGGGCTTTGCCCACCGCCCGGCTCATTGCCTTGGTTCTCAAGTTGAGTGTTGGCCTGTCTCAACAGCCTGACAATCGTGTCGTCCATCGCACACCCGATTTAGCCCAAATTGTGGTGTACGCCACGCAATAGCCGTCATTCAGGACCTTTGAGTGCCCGAACCATCATTTCAGGCTGTGATGGCCCTGTAGGGCTTTGCGGGGGCCGCTGAGCGCCCTGTCCCGGCTCATACAGGTCACAACAGTACTCGTCCGCAGGCGCTGGTAGCTGCCCTGAGCCGTTCCACGCAATGAAACCCTGATTGCCACACTCCTGTGGGCCCACAAGGTACTCACAGTTGGCGCACATGGAGCCGCCCTTGGGCACCCGCATGCCCAGTTCGTGATCTGGCGGCAAAACACTGGCTGCTGGAACTTGCCCCGGCATCTAGCTTTCCAATCCTGCAATCAAAGCGGTTACCTTTGCTTCTGCTGCTGCGCGGGTGTCAAAACCACCGAAAGTTATACGCTTAGACTTTCCACCAGTCTCACCACGTGAGATGTTTCTGCTAACGTAAAATCTGTCATCACGTTTATCATGGTGGACATTAAAACCGTAGCCATACTTCCCACCACCATAACTTCTATACACTTTACGCCCACGCCGCTTAGCCTGATTTTCAGCCTCAGTTATTTCTTGAAGATTATCTGGCCGATTGTTCAAGGAATCATCATCAATGTGATCGATGTGATGTCCCGGTTTTGGCCACCTGCCTTTCTTCAAAAAGAACACAAGATTGGCGTAGGTAACTGAGACTAACGTACCATTCCAACCTATGTTAAAACCCAAGTGCGCGTAACAATCCCTAATCATTAACTTGCCTGTGTCATCCACAGACACATGCTTTTGTAAAAACGCCATGAACTCAGGATAATCACGCTTCTTAAGTAAACGTTTACGCTCACGCTTGGCCATTTAAGTAGCTCCTTGAAAAGGAGCTCAAAAGTAGCATTGGTCATTTCCCAGTCAAGAGCCATTTTGACCGCTTGGACCGGGAAAAAATCCGTCTTGAACATTCGACGGTGACAGGAAAATAGGGCTGACACGCTTAGCAAGCTGCAAGGTTGGTGCGGCACCATCGCGGGCAATCAGGCGATCCACATAGTCCACCCAACGGTTTTGCAGGGTGACGTAGCTGCCCATACCCTTGATTTCCCAGAACATCCACTTGATGCCCATGATGATAGCTTGATCATCAAGCAGAGGGATGTCAGTGTCGTTGGCAAAGTACTGAGCAAAGTTAGTGGTAGAGCCACTTACACGCACCGCGTTCAGCGACATATATTCAAACACAAGCTGAAGCGGGGCTGAGAGCTCCAAGGGAGGTGGCCAAATACGGAAATTGTTCGTGTACGGCCCCATTTGGCGGAAGTGCCTACGCGGGCCCATGGTCACGATGCCTGATTGTTGCCACTCAGCTATCTGAGGGCTGTCAGGGCCAATCAATTCCCAACGGTTGGTACGATCCCACATGGTCCGGTTTTGGAACCAGTCAAAGCCGGACGGTACGGGGAAAGTATCCTTGGCAAACGTGATGGTTGCCCCCGACACCGGGTCTGCATTGGTGGCTTCCATTTGCATGGTGATGGTATTGCCATCGTCCACCGACTGAATGCGGGCAGCCTGTGGAATAGATGAACCTGACACACTGTAGTAGTTTGCCGTCAGGGTAGACGTGTCCGGGATATTACTGATGATTGGCGTGTAGGTTGCAAGCAAATCACCAGTGGTGACCAGCGGCACCGGCACTACAATGTCATATTCGAACTGAAGCGCCGTCCACCCGGTGGGGTTACACCGCCGCAATTCGTCCAACACGCGGTTAGCCAACGCAAGCATTTGCACCGTCGTGGCGTCATCATTACCCACGACGGTAACAGCCTGTGGTAGCCCAAGCTCAGCTTGGGCGCGTTGAACGATTTGCAGCAGTGTCAGCATGGATTACGCCAACAGCACGTAAGCCCAGTTGTCCTTCTTGTACTGCCAGATGATGGCAGCCTTGTTTTGGGCAACCGAGACCGAACCGTTGAGGGTACCCGCCAACGTGTCACCAGACGGTACGAACACAAGTCCTGTGGTGGCGTCTGGGTTGAAGATGTAGTACGGGGTCATGATCGGCGCATCACTCGGCAGAATGACAGCCGTCTGACCACCGGACGTATTCAACTCAACGTTCTTGGTCAGGATCTTGCCAGCACCGGTTTGAGAAGTACCGGTACCGTTAGCAACCTGAGGGTTGCCGCCAAGTTGTTCGGCTTGGTGTGGCGGCATCCCCAAACCCATAAGGGCGTCAGAAGTAGGCATGAAGTTCTCCTAAGGAGTTTTAGAGTTTAGCTCACACGCAAACGCGCACGCTTGGCCGCAGGCTTGGTTTTTGCCTTGGCAAGGTCATTGGTGATGTGGTTGGCGGCGATCTGAGCCGCTTGGGCATCAAACGGCTGCTGCTTGCCGGGGGCGAACTGGGCACGGTGCCCTTGATGGCCGCCTTGGTTCGCAAGCATTTGCTGCACATCCTGCATGGTGACAGTTTGCTGAGCATGCTCGCGCAAATGCTGAACTTCCGCAGTCAGAAGCTCAATGGTGTTCTTCTGAGAAGCAATCTCACGATCGCGGTCCTCAAGAAGCTTCTTCAGTTCGCTGGCTTTGACGCCTTTATTGGCTACCTGAAGGTAGCGCTGGGCATCGTTGACCCACTGCTGACCACCCATGCCAATATTCTCAATGGCGTGGGCTGAGAGCTCAGCCAGTTGCTCCACGGTGTGCACACCTGAAGCCTTCAAGGCTGCTGGGATGGATGGTTGGGCTGGGTAGAGCAGGTCAACCGGGGTGCCGCTGGATGATTGCGGGGCGTTGTCACGGAATTGCGCCCACTGCATTGGCCAACGCTTCTTGTCTTGGTCGGTAGCCAGCCTGTCGATGATATTCAGGCGTTCACCGGGCGGGTGAATGCGAACAAACACCTTGTCATCGTACACCGGACGGCTCTGCTTGGTCGACTCAGCCGGGTTGATAACCGGCTTCAGATAGAACAGAACAATCATGCCAGCATCGCCGGGGCCGTACTCAACGATGCCACCCCAATTGCCCATCGGCTTGATCTGGCTGTGCGCTTGAAAATCGTCCATTACTCAACTCCTGTTGGAATTACTTTAGGCTGGCAGAAGATAGCGCAGATCATACTGCTTGGCGACTGTCAAGTCCATGCTGCCGGTTTGTAATTTCCTGTTTCAGCCGGTGGGCCATCGTATCCATCAGCCCGGCCCAGTCAAAGGGGTTCGGCTGAACGAATTGACGCAGGCTTGGGTACCAAGGGCTATCCTCACGGTTGCCAAACCAGCGCCAGCAACCATCCCAGCGGCTCAGCATCCACGTTTTCTGACCAATGGAAGCTGAAACGTGAGCCACCGCAGTATCCACGGTGATCACAAGATCACAGTTCTTGATTGCGCACGCCGTTTCATAGAAGTCATACATGTCCTCCGTGAAGTCAGCGATTTTCATGCCTGACGGCGGATGTTTGACCTGTTCGGCTGGTGAACCCTTTTGCAGGGACACCCAAATGATGCCGGGCACCTGTGCCATTGGGGCCATGGTGTTGAGTTCAACCGACCGCAGGGAATCAATGGCTGCCGCCATGGGGTTGCCTACGCGCGACAGGCCTGACCAACAGACACCTACCCGGAAGCCCTCAGGCAACTGCTTGAACTTGTCAGCCCAGCGGGCGACGTCATGGTGCTTCAGGGTGAACTCATGGTCAGATGGCGGGATAGACGCCATGGTAGGGGTGAGCATGCCTGCCAGAGTGATCATGGGGATCGTATAATCAAGCTGGGGCAGCTTCTCACCCACGTTGATCACTGCGTAGATGTTGCGCATGCTGGAAAGCAGCCGGTGCACCGGGGGCCTGCCTTCCACTATTACTTTGGCTGTAGGGAACCGCTTCGCAATGATGGCAGCGTACCGGGCAAACTGAAGGATGTCACCCAAGCCTTGCTCACCGTACACAAGGATAGTTTTGCCGCTTAGGTCTTCGCCCTTCCATTCAGGGGTCTTCAGGCCGCGCGGCGGCAGTTGGTTGGTCTTCCACCGCCACTCAAACTCCTTCCAGCCCTCTTGAAGGCTGCCAACTTTCAGAAGTGCCATGGCAAGGCAGAGGTGGCTGTCAGCATAGTCAGGGTTGGCACTGATGGCGTTGCGATAGCACTGAATGGCCCGCTGTAACAGCCCTTGATGCTTATAGATGTTGCCCAGCGTTTGATAGGTTTGCGCCATGGGCTGCATCTGAATGGCCTTCTCAAGACATGGAACGGCCTTCTCAGCGTTGTACAGTTCCCAGTACGCAGCACCCTTGTTGCTGTACAGGATAGCCTTTTGATTGTCGTCATCAGCCAGCGCAAGCGCGCGGTCATAGTTCAGTAGGGCGTCAAGGTGAAAGCCCATCCCCGCATAGGCCTCACCACGGTTGGCCCACACCCATGACAGGTTTTCGTCATACCTGAGAAGTTCGGTGGCCCACACCGCCATGTCATTGAAGTTCTGTACCATGCGGGCTTGGAGGAACAGTTCTTTGCACTCTTCAAAAGGCTTACGCATTCTTAGCTCCTTGGGGTTACAAAACTAACGGGGAGCCAAAATGGCCCCCCGCTGGATACGCCTAGTAGGCTCACAGTGATTACGCCGAAGCGCCAACAACCGGGAAGTTCAGAACAGCGGTGTTGGGGCCCGCAGCCGAACCAGTGGCTTGGGTAATCACCAGACCGTTGATCTGATAGGTGGTGCCTGCACCGCCAGCGGTAGAGCTGATGATGCCTGCGGTGGTGGCTGACGAGTAAAGCTGAGCATTCTTGGTGGTGGTCGCTGCCGCATGAACGTTCGGCGCATTGCCGCCGCGCTGGACCCAGAAGTAAGTTGCCGTCTGTGGGCTGACCGGGGCCGGGACAACGATGCTGCCCGTGGAACCACCAACCACGCCAACAAGCTGGCCAACCGGGGCCGAAGCCGCTGCGATGGTTGCGCCGCCAATCAGGGCTACCGACCATGAACCGGGGACGGCGCTGATCACGACCACCGAACCGGCAGTGATGGTGATGGAAGCGGTGCAGTACACCCACTCCGAACCGTCAGAGCCGTAGGCAAGCGTGCCGGGGTTGAATGGCGGGCGTGGGTACTCCGGGGTGCCGGAGCTCAGGATGAAGACATCATTGATATCGACGCCTTCCTGCGAGGAGGTGTTATAGAGAGCTGGCATTCTCAGTTTCCTTTAGTTGATCTGAAACTTGGAACAAAAGGTGTTATGAATTGGTTTCCATAACGGTACGCAGGAAGTCGAGTGATTGGTTTCACTCCTGTCTGTCTACTCAGAAACGTGTTCTAGGTCAAGTTGACGCTACCTTCTAAGATTGGTGATTACCTGAAAGTGGCCATGACCCCGTTACACCCAGTAGCGGTTGGCACAACGCTGAAGAGTGACGTCGTAAAGGTAAGTGGTGTTGTCCACACACCAAGTGCCCCACGGGCATTTGGATCATTAAGATTGAGATCCGATGCGATTGTAGAGCCGGTGTAGTTGTTCGTGGTGGACGATCCAGTACAATGAGACATCGTTATCAAGAACACGTTCTTGGTCACCGAAATTGAAAATCCACCACCGCTTGAACCAGAGCCTGTCACCAGCGCGCTTGTAGAAGTTAGATTGTCGGCCTTCAAAAGCCAAGCGCCACGGCGCAGGAACGGAGCACCAGTCCAATTGACTTGTACAGTTCTGGTCGCTGACCCGGATGGCACTGAACCTGCGTAGATGGCTGCAACTGCTGATCCATTCGCAACCACTAACGAAAGTGGCGTACCATCCACGGTTATGGAATTGATTGTAGGTGTATTCTGAGCAAATATTGGAACGATGACAAAGGTTGCTGCCGTCCCAACTGTGGCGTTGAATGTGTCCGTGTTGGTGTTCGCCGAACTGCTATAGGTGTCACCGGGCGTGTAGGTTAAAGTACCTGTCGCAGCCGGGGAAGGATCTGTGCACTGACCCGATTGAGTGTATTCAACAAAGGCCTGCCATTTCGGGTTACTGTCACCGTGGAAGCGCAAAGCGCCCCACGGACCAAATTGATTCTGTGGCTGGTAATCATTGTACTGCGCACCATAGTTCGTATAACCGGCATAAGCCGAGCAAAGCAGGTTGAAGTGCGTTCGGTGCACATTATACGGCGTATTGGTTGTGTCACCTGTAACGCCATTATCGAATTGCCAATTGGCAAGGAAATCGTTCTCGTACTCTCTTGAATTGCCTTGAGCCGCTCCGGTTAACTGAGTGCCATTACCAGCTTCATATTCAGAGAAATAAAGTCCATTTTGAAGCGCTTGGACCGCATTACGTTCGAAGAAATACTCTACTGAGTTGGTTGCGCCACCCATGAAGTAAGAAGCCGGGGCTGTGATCGTTCCGTAAGATGCGTCAGATGCTGATCCAGTCAACGTCACTTTCGACAGTTGCTGCGCAAAATAGGAGTACTTGGTCGGATAGGTTGCTGGCGTGGACCCGTTCAATGCAATTGATTGGTCAATCAGCTTGAACAGTGTGCTATCCATCACCGTATTGTTGCTGCCGCCGTAGGTCAGCCCGGTGGTATTGATGTTGATCACAAAGGTCGTGCTTGTGACGCTTGATGCTGTTGCATAGACGTCATTCAAGACCGACGCCATGGTTCCACCACTCACACGCATGCGGACCAACTGACCGTTGCTAAAGCCATGTGCGGAAGTGGTAGTGACCGTCGGGGTTGCACCAACCGTGACGTTTGAAACCGTGAAACCGCCAAACAACGCACCAAGATACGGTGCCCCGGTAACTGTTGAGGCAATTTGATTTAGTGGACGAAGCCCATCAGCAGCAATGGCAGCCTTGGCCCCAGCAATCACGCCCGCAGTGACACCACCGGGATTCGCATACTGTGTACCTAAAGCACCCCTCCAACGCCCTTGACCGCTTGCCTGCCCATAAACCGTGTAGATCAAATCAAATATCTGAGCAGAGCGATAACCACTGTATTGATAACCACCGGTATTCAAATCAGCCGATCCACCTCGGCCGAAACTGTAATAGTAAGCCCAAAACGAAGGATTCCAATTCTCATTGCCATAAGAATAGATAATGTCTTGTGTGGTGCAATCACGTAAGGCTGTTGCGTAGGCCGTTACGAACGCATCAGACGCAGCAGCAGGGATCGTAATCTCAAGCCCTGTTTGGGTTTCATTGGCAATTTTGCACGCTACGTCTGCTGCTATCCCCGCTTTAGTCCCATATGGTCCTATGTAGGACGTCGGCGGAACGCCAATCAATTGAAAGCTGCCCATGTTTGGCGCTGATTGGGAATTATTCACCGCATAAGTGCCATTACCGCCCGTCCCTGTGCAAGAAGGGGTGCACAGCCCAGAATTCACTGTGGCGGAACCCGTAATGACAGTGCCAGTGCTGATGGTGGGCCCAATCACAGTGGTCCCAACGGAGAATGGTGCCCCGTTGCTATCCCATCCTGCAACAGTCAATGTTGTTCCAGATATCGAGCTCGTACTATTGCCAGACGCCCCGCGCATGGCCTTACCGATAAAGGTGTAGTTCAAATCGGCCAACTGCGATACTTCTTGAACACCATTCACATTGACCTGCATTACGTCCATTAGACGTAAGTAGGCCGCAATACTAACCTGTTCCCGCCATTCAGGGTCTGTAAGTTCATTTGCTGCAACGTTAGAAGCAAAGCGTGACAAGAATACTTTGATATTTCGCGGTGGGTCAGCGTAACAGCCAGCCGTCATTGTAAACCGAAGGTCTACGTTCGATACACTTGTCAGGTCTGAACCAAGTGTAAAGCTGCCTGAGTTTGACCCCCAAGAGCTGGTGCCACCCGGACCGAGTGCGCTGTTTCCGCCAACAATGCCTACTGTCGGATTGGCACAGCCATCCCAAGTGACGTTGAACTGCTCACCTTGGAACTTGTTAAAGCTGGTACCTGCGTATTGATAAGCTGCGCCAATAACTGGTGTAAATACGATGCGTTCATAGGACGTCACGTCCGCTGGCATCGGAATTTTAAACTCACCATTGGCGTCGAAGTAAGTGCCGTTCTGAAAAGCTTGTTGTGTGGTTAAGGTGCCATTCGTGGAACTGATCAACAGCCCTTGTGAACCGGCACCACGCCACCAATTCAGAAACATCCCTCCACCGGTGTAATAATCCATACTCGCAATATTGAGCACACCGTTTTTAAAATTTGCTGAGCCACCCTCGCCCCTTCTAAGCCACGCCTCTGACGGGGCATTTGTGCTGAATAAAAAGAACAGGGCAGTTAACGCCGTGATAATTTTAGTCATTTCAAAGTCACCTGTACGTTGCTGCTGCGCCGTGCGTGAAATTAAGACCAGTTCCAGGTCGCACAGCAAATGATGCGTTTGTTGAGGCAATAGTTATCCAATCCGCCGCAACATACACACCGGCAGCCATATTATACGCCGTCGTCGGAGCTTGTGTGGAGTTACCGTAGTCACCTGTCGCGCTATTTGACCTTCCAGCAGAGAACATAAAATCACCTGCCGTCACATTGATTGAGAATGATGTGATGCCGCCAATTCCGGAACCCGTTTGCTTGACAGTATTCGAATTCAATCCAGTGCAGGCCCACACAGATACGGACGATTGGACGAAGCCCGAACCAATCACAATAGAAACGGTTTGCGTACCGCTACCAGACGTTACAAGACCGCTGTACAGCGTCGACGAACCGCCGTTTACTCCTTGCACATCCATGTTGAGCGGGGTGCCAGCAACCGTGACCGTCCCCGACGCCACGTTCTGGACAGCGGAAGCAACAATTATAAGCCGATCACTCGAGGCGGTGCCGATGTCGATGCTATAGTTGCGCGTCGTATCGCTGCTAGTGTCCGCCCCGGTACCGCGATGAACACAAGTGGGTGTAGCAGCCCCAGCCGCTCGTGGCGAACAAAATCCGCCGCTGCACCCATTGAATTGGGCCTGCGCCGATGCGGTGATCAGAAGCAGTAATGCCGTAAGTAGATATCGTAGTTTCATCGGTAAGTTGCTCCCACTACTGATCCTGCACCAGATGCACTAGGTGAGCCGAAACCCGCCCCACCAATGCCGCCACTGAACTGTGCAGCCGCATACAGCGGCCACAGTGCAAGCAGGAGCCCTGCGAACCATTTCTTCATGAGACTTCACCACCAAGTGCAGGAGAACTTGTGCCCGGTGGTGGCAGCAACAACCGACAACGCCGTGTTCATGCCGAACCCAGCCGGGGTAGTGTAAGATGAAAGGCCAGCAAACGTAGTGGCCGTTGCTGGAGCCAACGGGAAGGACTGCGTGTCAGAAGGAGCGGCAGTCGTAGTAAACGAAATCCACATGACTTCAGTAGTGTCAATGTTGGCGATGGTGAAGCCATGCTTTGTTGCACCGGCTGTAAAAGCGTTCTGAGCCGTGCCGCCAGTGGTAATGGTGCCGCCGCAATTGTTCGGGGTCACGTTGACAGCCTGTTCCACCTTACCAATGGAGTTGGTACCGGCTGGCAGTGACGAGGAACCCGCCACAGTGGCGCTGTCCGTAGCTACGGTGACCCGTGGGCTGGTTGCGCCCTGAGCGCCGGTACCAGTGGCCACCGCCGCGTTACCCACCAGCAGGTTGCTGTAAATGCCGTTCGTGGCACTCAGTGCCGTGCCGCCCTGTCGCAGGTTAACGTCACCAATCAGGTTGGTACCCGCTGGGATCGACGAGTTGACCGAGGAGTTCAGGTATTTGGTCAGCGCGATAAGCGAGCAAGTGCCGGTGGCCGTGCCGCAAGCTGCGTCAGCCTGTGCACCAAGATCAACCATGGCCCCTGAGGCGATTGACCCGGAGGCCAGCGCGCCAGAAGCTATCGAGCCCGAAGCAAAAGCACCTGAAGCAAATGCGCCGGACGAATAAGCACCAGACGCCACAGCACTTGATGCCATGGTGACGGGGCCGGTAACGCTCAGTTGGTTGGATGCGTTGACGTTGGCACCGCGCTCGTTGCCAGCCGCGTCACGGATCGTTCCGTACAAGTTGCGGTTGGCCGACATACGCAAGAAGCCGAAGCTGTTCTCGGTGATGGCTGTTGGCGAAGTATCGTCAAACACACCAGCCATCGCAGCGTTGACGCCGCTGTTGGCAGATGCACTGTTCATGGTGCTGACCGGAACGGTGCCCGATTGCATGAACAATGGGGTCATGCTGGCAATGCCCTGCACCGTCAACACACCAGAAGCCGCCGAACCAGCCGTTCCTGAGCCGGTTACAAGCCATGGGGTGGTGTTGGCGGTGTTGCCGGGCTGCACGGTCCATGTGCCGGACTGAGTCGCAGCTACCGTACCAGACACCGTCACAGACCCGCTCACAGGCTGCGTGACAGCCGATCCGTCAACCTTGACTGCCCCAGCGGCTGACACGGTAGCGCACTGGCTGGGCGTCGTAAGGTCACACAGTAGCTGTTGGGCATAATGGGTACCGCCCACCACAACCGAGCCGAACGTGGTACCCGCACCTTGGGTCATAGCGTAGTTGCCCAAAGCAGCCGCAGTAGAGAGGCCAACCAAGGCAACGAGCGACAGTAGAAACTTGCGCATGATTGTCTCCGTTTATAGTCCTAACATAGGAAGTGGGCATCCTTCGGATGCATCAATCGTACCCGTGCCGCAACCAACAGGCGGTGGGCCACCGGAACCAAAGCCACCGGTAAGAGGAAAACGGCCAGTGAAGCCCGAACCCCCACCGGCACCAAATTTTCCAACAATATCCGTTGATGCTGAAGCAGCGGCGGACAGCGCCACAATCAATGCAAGGGCTACCCAATACCGCATTAGGTACTCGCTGACCCTTGAACAAATGAGAGCGTACCGGAACCTCCCGAAATAGCCGCGAAGTACAGGCCGCTGGTTCCGACGTTCAGCACCACAAAGCTGTTGGCAGGAAGCAACAAATCAGTGAGGGTGGCAGTAGTGTTGCTGGCACTGCCCATGCGGTAGCGCACATCACTGGCTGAGTTGTTGTAGACGATGACAGTCTCACCGCAGGTGCTCATGCGGCGGTTGGCTGAAACACCCGAGAAATTCAAATCAGCCGGTTGGGCTGAGATGGCACAAGGGGTGATGCCCAGACCCGGAGCTGCCGCAGCGGGTGAGGCGAAGGCGAGGGACGCAGCAATGATCCAAATGAGCTTCTTCACTGCGCATTCTCCTGATTTTTGATCACCCCGTTAATGTCAGGCTTGACCAATGGGGGTGGCTGGGTAACTGATTCCTCTGAAGAGGAAAAATTTGAGCCGGTCTCCCCAAGGAAATCTTCAACCTCACGGTTGGCTTCGCTCAGTTCATTGGCCACCGACTTGACCTTCTGAGCATTGACTTTGGCGCGCTCCACTTCACTCATGAAATGAGCCTTGGCGTTAGCACTTTCTTTTCTTAAGGAAGCCATTACTTCCTTCATACCAGCAGCTAATTCCTTGACTTCGCGCATTTCGTCCATTCCTTTGAGCCACTCGTTTAAGGATCTTCTGATCCCGTACAGCACTAACGCTTGACACACAGCATCTTGGCTTAAGCGATTCCCATGTGCCAAACCGGTCATTGAAGTTCGCTGGCCCGTACACCGCTGCATAAAACATTGCCATTGCGAACATGTGACTGGCATCTAACATCTACGCTTACCTTAGAAAGGAGGGGGCGGTGTTACCCGCCCCCTAAGTCTAGGGAGGAAACGTCCGGGATGGACTACGCTTACGCCGTAAGGACGCCCTGCAAGAAGGCATTGCGCAGGGTCATGTTGCCTGCCCAGCCAATCAGGCGCACCATGGCGTCTTGGTTGATCGAGAAACGATCGGGGTCAAGAGGAACCATGTTGCGGCGGGCATGTGGACGCCACATGATGTACTTGGTGTTGAGGAAGTACATGGTGGACGAAGGCGCACCACCAACAGCCGTGCCGCTGGAGGTTTGAGCCGGAAGCGGGTCAGACGAGAAGCCTTGGAAGCCACCGTCCAGCACCACGTCAGCGTTCAGGTACTTCAGCGACTGGAAGCCAGCCTCTGCCATGTCCGGAGCGCCGTTTTCCACCTGAATGCGCTGAATGGCTTGCAGAGCGTTCAGGTAGTACTTGTAGGTGTTGTTGTCCGCGATGATCAGGTCGGGGAAGTCACGGCCACGGATCAGGTTGACCCACAGGGAGTCCATCTGCTGCATGATGGTGGCTGAGGACAGCACAGCGTTGCCGTTGGTGGCAGCGGACCAAGCTTGGTTCTGCCAGAACGTCCACGAAGCACGGTCAATGCCGCCAACCACGCCCGAGGTGGGCGAGCTGGAAACCAGCAACTGAAGGCCGCCAACCGAACCGGTAACCGAACCGTCACCATAGATACCCTGCGACAGGCCGTTCATGAACGTATCTTCAGCGTTCATGATGCGGGACTCAAGCAGGTCAATGATGGCTTCCTCACCGGAGTTCTGGAGCTCTTCCAGACCGCTGATGGAAACGGCAACCGCCGCCTGACGGATGGGGAACTCAGCCGCCGAGAAGACTTGGCTTGGGCTGATGTTCAGGGTCTGATAGCCCGAGTACCATTGGTAGGTCTGGTTATCAGCGTAGTTCAGTTCCTCAACGATCGTGCGACCGCCGCTGAACGTTTTGACATTGCCACGACGACTTAGGCGAAGCAGGGCGGCGTTGTTGCGGGATATGTTGTCCGCGAGTTCGCCGGTGCGGTTGCGCAGGGTCGTGGTGACAATTTCCGAAAGATTTGGAAATGCCATGATAGCTCCGATTGGTATTGGGTTGAGTTCTTAACGCTTACGCTTCAACCGTTGGACCGCCGGAGGATGAGGCTGTGGCTACCTTGTGAGCGCCACAGCTTTCATATTCTAGGCACGTCGTAACCAACTACGCTTATTGATCCCTGAGTTGGCTGATGGCCGCCTTGAGGGATTCGCGGACTGACATCTTCTGCCCCGGTTTCGGCTTCGAGCCATTGAGGGTACCGTTACCGGCCCCCGGCGTAGTCGAAGCTGGGAGAGAACCGCCAGCCACTTTGCGTGCTTTGGCAACTTGCTGGGCCTTGGCAGTTGTGGCTGCCTCTTGGCTTTGCTGTTCTGCCTGCGAGTTGGCGGCTGCTTGTTCAGCCAGCACCTTCGCGCGCACCACAGGGTTAAAATAAATAGCACGTTCGTAGGCAGTGTCGAGGTCTACCTCGCCGTTTGGTTTCAAGGGGATGGCACCGCCTTCGATGAGCTTTGCCATGTCCTGACGTACTTCCTCGAAGTACGGTTTGCCTTGAGACCAGATGTTGAGGTTTTCCTGCGTCTTTGCCTGTGACTGTTCGGCAAAAGTGTTCTGGATGCCACCAAGCTGGCCGCCCAACTGCTGGACGTACTGCACCAGTTGCTGCACTTGCCCTTCCAACTGGCCGACATATTGCTTGACCGGCTCAGGGATTTCAGGTGCGCCAGCGGCTGGGGCCGGGGCGTTGGGGTCTGCCGGGGCAGCCTGTTGCTGCTGTTGGCCGGTCAGTTGATCCCACTTGACACCCATGGACTGCGCAAGGGCGGGGAAGGCCTCAGCGGGTTTGCCAGCCAGTGCCTTGAACCACAGGAACATGCGGTTGACGGCATCAGCGGGGGTAGCGTTCATTTGACGCAGGGCATCGGTGTGCGGTGCGATGGCCTGATCAATCAAGGCGTAGCGCTGCTTGAGTTCATTGACGCCGCGCGCCATGTCCTCTTCACGCTTGATGAATGCCTGTTTGATTGCAAGCGGGGCATCCTTCCACGCCTCTTTGGCTTCCTTCGTCAGGGAGTCAGGCGCAGCAATCTCAGGTTCAGGTGCTGGGGCCGGTTCAGGGGCTGCTGGGGCAGGCGCTGGTTCGGCTGGGGCTGCCTCTTGACCCTTCGCAGGCCGGTCACCGAAGCGCTTGGACTTGTCAGCGCGCTTACGGGGCTCAGGCTCACGGGTCTCTTCAATGGATTTCTTGATCTGCTCACGGACTGTAAGCGGCTTTTCCGATTCAGCGGGCTCACCGCCATCGTCTACACCACCAACTTCATCACCGGAATCAATGGTGGCTTCATCAACGTCACTGCCCAGTTCGTCATCAGGGCCACGGAAGACAGTATTCAGGTGACGGTTAAGCGAACGAACAAACATGGTACTCTCCTAGTTTGGGCGGCTGGTGCGACCCGTTAACGATTACGCAACTCGTGGATAGCGCGTTGGATGGCCTCCCGTCGAGCTCCCCGATCAAGGGTGATGGGCTTGCGGGGCTTAAGAAGCGTGGCTGTCTCGTTGCCCACTTCGACACAGCCCGCAGCACGGGTGGCCTGCCTGAACTTGGCTTTGCTGGTGTAATATTTCCCATCAGCCATGTGACGGGTCTCAGGCATTTCATCACTGATCACGCCACGGAGCTTGCCGGTGCCCGAACCTTCCTTGGGACCAGCATAACGCTTGTCCACAAGCTTGCCGTTGCGATACACATAGGTGGCCATTACGCTGCTCCTGTCATACTCTCTGGTTTGGTTGGTTCAACTGGTGCTGTTTTGGCCGCTTCAAGGCGCATGGCTTCAATCTGAAGCTCCATTTCGCGCATACGAACTTCCATCTGCTTGATGGCCATGTTGGCGGCGTTGTTTTGCTGCTCACCTACGTTTTCCATATGCTGCCGCGCCATTTCAGCATCGGCAGCTTTGGCATCAGTCTCAGCTTGCATCTGAGCGGAAGTAATATCGGTCTTGGCCTTGACCATATCGGCTTGGGCTCTGATCTGGGCCGACTGGGCACTAGCCTCAGCGGCTTTGACTTGGGCTTGAGCCTTAAGCAGTTCAGGATTCGGCTGTTGCGCTGCTTGCGCTTGCTTCTGTTTCGCAAGTTTTACAGCCTGATCACAGAATTCTTCAATGGATGCCTCCAAATCACGGCCAACACGGAAGCCACGGACGCCAAATTGCAGTAACTTACCCAAAAGCGGGGTCATTTCTGGAACTTGAGCCGACATGGCCATTGCTGTCTGAAGATATTTGGTAACTTCAGCGATAAATTCAGTGCGGTCACCCTTTTCTTGGGCTGCGTCACCATAAATCGTCGAATCGACCTCAATATCGACCCTGAAACCACGCAAACGCTCATTCCTGAGCAAGCCAATGGCTGCATCAATGCGTTGCACAGCCTGTTGAATGGCGATTTGCATTGGATCAGGCGGCGGGGGCATGGGGATGCCCGGCGCAACAGGCGGAGCAGTCACAGGCAGGCCTGCACCACCCGCTGGCCTGAATGGAACAACGTTTTGACCGGCTGGTGCAGGCAGAGCGGGCTGCTGCGGCTGTTCCTGTTGAGGCGGAGCCATGGCAATCTGCTGTTGCTGCACCGCTTCAACGTTCACACCAAGGCCTTCGTCATACATAGCACCCGATACCTCCACAAGTGACTGTGGAGAAAAGTGCTGTGCCATGATGTCGGCCACAATCTTGATTGTGTCACGGGCAAATCGTGCAACTTCGTTTTGTCGGGCCGTCAAACGGGTGCCGGTGTAGTTGGACTTGAGGCGCTGACCGCCCAAAGTCTCACGAGCATCAGTCGTACCACGCATCAGGTCATTGATGCCGGTCAGACGGTCCATCTCTTCGATCTGTTTTTGCTTCAGCATCATCAGTTCGTTGATGACACCAATGATTTCCTTCAACGGGAGGAAGGAAACCTGACCAGCAATGCCGCCCTTCTCAGCAAAGGCGGCCCAATCGTCCACTGGAATGAGCTCGTTCTCAACCGACTCATTCAGCAGGCGCTGAATACCCTTGGCATTGGCCGCATAAACACCCGCGACCTTACAAGCGCGGGTCAGCATGGCAATGCGTTGGCTCAGTTCGTCAATTTGAGTGGCTTGATCCTGATACTGAATGTAGTCAGCCACCGGCAAAAGCGTGCCGTTGGTGCCATTCGCAATCATTGGACGCGGAACTGGGAAGAAATTCTCCAAGTTCAGCGGATCGTCCTTGCGGTCAAGCAGGAAATCATAGCCCTCGGCCACCCAGTAGACCGTTTTGTCTTCCTTTGACCAGATTTCAAACACTTCACCTTTGACCTCGTTCTCAGGATTTTGCTCCTGATAGCGGTCTTTCTGACGCTCGTCCTTCTGAAGGGGGATTTCTTTGGCGATTTCCCTGCCAAAACGCTCCTTCATTTGTTCATAGGTCAGGTAAACACGCTTGCCTACGGCCACGACCTCAGCCCAAGTGCGGGCGTTGGCTGGAAATGTCAGGAAATCTTCCCAATGAATGTAATCAATGGGAGTACTTTCACGTACAACCTGATTGCCAGTGTTCTCAAGCTTGTTTTCATCAGGGGCCTCATTGAATTCCATGGCCTCGTCAAGGCCGGGCTCAAGCTCACCCTCAGCATCGTCCATATCAATGCTGTCTTCAGTACCCAAAGACACGCCGGACGCAATTTCAGGCTCATAGCGGACCCACAGCGTGCCACGGCCCGGCAGCAAGTAGTCAAGCACGGCCTGATCCATGGCTTCATGGAAGCCGCAGATTTCAATTTCGTTGCGCAAGCCACGTTGCAGGATCTGAGCAGCGCCGCGCGCAATGGGGTCACGGTCACTGAAACGGCGCTCGGCAATAGGTGTGGGGGCCTTGCCGTAGATAGCGGGCTTTAGAATTTCAACGTTTGACCACAGGGCGTTGTACCGCCTGCGATTGTCCTCTTCAGAGCGGTTGCGCTCGTCGCGATAGCGGGCCTCAATCTTGCGGCCACGCTTGATGTATTGCTGGTAGGCCTTGTCTTTGCCTATCTTTTCGATCTGGTTACGCCAAAACGACGCGAGCCTGCGCCCCTCATTACCACCCTGAGGGCCCGCCAGCGGATCGAGCTCGACTTCAGCCATTTTTTCTACCTAAATAAAAGAACCGATTTTTGCACGATACCGTACAGTACCGTGAGCGGGCACCTGTAGCTCTAAATGACACACCACATTGCGCACAAGTTTTGACAGACCACATCCGACGAGTGTACTCGCGCTTGGCGTAAGATCCGTTTGCCACATGCTCCTGAATGTGATCTAACTTAGGTAAGCATTTTAAATTTGACGGATCATTGTTTAGTGTATCACCATCTTTATGATGAATCTCATGTTTTGGCGGAATTCGGCCAAATTCATCTTCCCAAATTTGACGATGAAGATAATTGTAGGTTGTTGAAGACCAGAAATAGCGTTGATGCGACTTACCACCATTTGGGTACCGCCGATACTTCACATTCTCATACACAACAACCTCAGACTTCATCAGTGAATCCTCAAGATACCTGAGCCGCGTTTGTTGCGCTCATTATCCTCAAATAAGTCGTTTAACGTCAGGGTACACATGGCCGGATTGGTGGAAAGCACCTTAGGCGGCCCCTCTGCTGCCGAAGACTTATCAGCCCCGATCATTTTGTCCAGCACCTGACCAATCAATGACATGGCGTCCACTTGGTCGTCATTGCGGCCAGCGTCGAATAGAAGTAGCTCACGCCTGAACTCAGCAAACCAAGGTGCATCAAATGGGCAGTAAAGACCCTTCTGTGCCATGCGACCAATGATTGACTGCGCACGCATGCGCTTGGACTTGGTTGATGGGAACGGGGCGCGGGCAACATAAACCTGCTTCTCACGCATGCGCTTCACAAGGTAGGGGCCAACAGCCGCGTTGATCTGACCCTTTTCCTCAGCCCACCCAATTGGCTTCCATTTCAGGCACAATTCACAGAACTTATCCACCCACACGTCTGAGGTTTCCTGACCACGCCACAGATCAAGCACATAAATGTTGCTGCGGTTATCAAGGCCAACCACGATGTGCACGGTATAGTCACCGTTCATAGTCACGGCGTAGTCGCTGGCACCGTAGATGTTCAGGTCACCGGGCTCCATGCCCTCAGGCATACCGTTGGCTTGGGCGGTGAAGGATTTGAACCACTCACCCTTGAACAGCACGCCGGTGTCCGGGGCTGGGCGTTGCTGATACAGCGAAGACCAAGTGCGGGGGTTGCGCTTGAAGGGCGCAAACATTTCCTTGTTGAACCACTCAGGCCAAAGGATCTCACCGATCTCACGACCTAGAATGTCGTCTTTCCTCTCGCACTCTGCGGGTAGGCAAACAACATACCAGTCATTTCCATCGCGGCACTTGATGAACCCACTTTCACCGTTGTAATTCTCGGGAAGTATTCGGCCCGCCACGTCGTCTTCATGCCAGCGAGTGGTAACCCCAATTTCAAAGGCTTTAGGCTTTTTACGGGTGAGGAGATCGTCGACATAGGCATCCCATGTTTTTTGTCTGATGATTTCAGAGTCAGCCTGCTCACGCCCTTTGATCAAGTCGTCCCAAATCACTCCATCAGCACGGTTACCGGTAATGCCGGTCAAGATACCGGCTGCCATCCATTCACTGCCGTTGGTCAGTGCCCATTCGTCTGCTGCTTTGCTTTCCTCCGATAGGGTGGTGTTAAATATTCTTTGATAAAGCGGCTGCTGAACAATTGTGCGCGCACGACGCCCGAACTTACGGGGGAGTTCACTTCCATAAGATGCCACAATAAGTGAGGACGAACGGAAGCGCCCCATGAAGTGAGTAGGAAACACAACGGAGGTATAAATAGATTTGCCAGACCCCGGTGGCAGGAGACCCATGAGTCGTTTGATTTCGCCATCTTCAACCCTCTGCAAACAGTCAAGCCACAACAAGTGATGGGCCCCGAAGAGTTGCCTCCGGGGCCTGAATTCTTCAACTTCAGCGGCTTCGTTGTCACCGTCCCTGATTGGGCCGGTTGGGATGTTAATGATAGATGAATACGTCAATAAAGAGAGTTTAGCCCGCTCACGTTTTTCACGTTCAAGCTGAAGGCTTTTTAGCTCCCTCGCAATGTCCTGAAGCGTTTGGGCCATCATTCATATCCCAGCTCTCTCATCCGCTTGTGAAGAAGCAAATGGTAAGCTTGATTGGGGCACACGACTAAATTTGTGGGTTTATTGTTTTGTTTGTTCCGATCAATGTGGTGAACGACTGCACCTTTTGGAAGTGACTTGCCAAGGGCTTTCTCAGCCACCACGACATGCGCTGCCTTTTTCACACCATCCTTCTGGATATAAATATATCCATCTAAGATGAATCCTGTACCCCGCTCACGCCTAATCAGCTCGGTCCGGCCATAGCGCTTCTTACGCATAAACAGACGCATGTAATGCCGTTTGCAAAGGCCCTTGCAGTGGACCTTTGCACCACAATCAACTTCTGAACAAAGTTTGGGAGCGTCAATGCAAATTATGTATGACGCGCGCTTTGGTTTTCTTGCCCGGTCCCGCTTTTCGCGTTCGGTTTGTAAGCTCTTCAACTCGTTTGAGAGCCTGCTGAGTTCGCTTGTCGAGCTCGTCAGCGTTGAGGTCACTTGCTTTGCCACCGCTCACACTCGCTGTAATGCTGGTTTGGGACGCTTTACCGTAACCGCGATCCATGATGGCTGAGGCAGCAGCAATGCGGGTTGCTTCAGGTGCCCGCTTATTCCCGGCAATTTCAATCAGCGTGTCCATTGCCAAGTCAGCATTCTCACGGGCCTTCAGTTGCAGCTCGTGGGCTTCAAGGGCGCGGGCCTTCTGGGCTTTCAGTTTCAACCTTTTGCGCTTCATTGCCTGAGGCCTCCATGAAAGGTGATCAAGGTCGCCAAGGCGGTATCTTGACCTGTATGAATTGCCGTAGTGCCCATAGGGATTGAGAACTTTACCTGCGGGCACAGCACCGGCCCGCAAGGCGCGCAGTTGGTTCTGGTTCTTGGGCTTACCCTTATGAGCAGCGCTGATCTTTGCAGCACGCCCAATGGGGTCCTTCCACACATAAGGTTTTCGTGGGATGCGTTCAGTGTAAACCTTATCGTCGTCCATGGCTCACTCGAAAGTTGGCATTTGCCAGCTATCTATAGTGGCTTCGTCTAAGTCCGCAAGAGCGGCTTCAGCCTGAGCCGCCTGCTTGTCAATGAGACGGTAGCCAGCTTGCACCTCCATGAACTTGGCAACGGCTTGTTGCTGCTCCGGGGTACGGTCAGCTTCTGGCACCTGCATGGCATCCTGAAACTCAAGTTCAAGCAAGCGCAACTTCAGGAATGGGAAATATTTCTGCTTGGCTACGTTCTCAACCTGCCGCATTTGCTGCATGATGAATTGCTTCTTTTCATCAAGGCTGGGGGCAGGGGGCGCAGGTGGCTGCTCCGGCGTATCATCAATGATGACGTAATCAGCCACATAGTCATCAGGCCTGCGGCTGATCACCGGGTAAGTTACTCGCTTTACGCACGCCTCAACAAGGGGGTGTGCTGTGGGGCGAGGTTTATCCTTGGCACTGTTGGAGGCTTTGAGTGCCGCAATGTGTGAAGCCACCGCAGCTTCAAATTCTTCACGGTTCTGAAGTTGGGACAGTTTGACTTCATACGGCATGGTTAAACCTCAACGTTTACCGATACGATGTGCGCCACGGTGACCACTGTTGCGAAGCGAGCTGGGCTTCTGTTTGCTGACAAAGCCAGCAAGGCCGGATGCGCGGGCGGGCTGTTTGGGGACGGTGCTTGGCACATCACTGGCCAAACCGGCATTGGGTACGATGGGCTTGTCATCCACTCGTGTGCGGCTGACAGCAGGCTCAGTCGAATAAAACGGTACGGCTGGCTCGTTACGGACCTTGCGCTTCATTTGCGCTTGCCGATCCTGTGGGCCCCTGAATGGCCTGAGCAGCGCAGATTGCCTGATCGGGCGGTGACTGGGTGACCATATCCATGAGCTTCTTTACGGCCAGTCGTAGCTGGCGGCGGTGGCTTTCCGAACTGGGGGGTGCCTGCTGCGGCATTGATTTTTTCCTTGGTGTTGAAAGCCTTCTCAGGAACCTTCTTGCCTTCTTGCGCAGCCTGAAGAGCGTCCTTCTCGTTTTGACGGTGCATAGTTCTGTTCCTCAAGGTTGTGATTGAGATTTCATTCAGGCCGGGCGATGGCATTAAACCCTCGAGATTTGGGTGGCGAAGTCGCCACGGGGGCCTGACTCTATTCGAAACTTAAGCTTGTCACCGGTATCTAATTTGACGGTGCCTAACTCTGGAACAACAGGGATACCAGATTCCCTGAGACGCTTACTGTGGATGAAAATGTCTTTCCCGTTAACGACTACAAAGCCGTAGCCCTTCGTGGGGTTGAACCATTTCACTGAACCGATGACAAACTCACCGTCACTCATAACTGCCCTCGTGCGCGTTTACATCAGGGCAGATAATTGAATCCGCAATAAAAAGTCAAGATGTACTTGACTTTCTGGACTTGCTCAGTTCTAGGAACTGAATGTAGCCGGGATCGTCCAACCTGACGGTGCTGTGGAAGGCTCGGTCGAAATCTGCATCAGACCTGCCGGTGGCCCTGAGGGTAGATTCAATAGCGTTCTTCAGTGGTGCATTATCATCCCACTTGAAGCCGTCACCAAACGCTTTGGCATGATCCTTACAAAGCTCAACGCCAATGTACATCTTGATAGGCCTGTGAAGGTCAATGGGCACTCCTTTTGCCGGAATATTCAAGGTCACTGAGTGGGTTGCTTTGTGTGTGCAGCCTTCATGCTCACAATTTTTATCAGCCATTTGTTCGAACCTTTTCAGTGGAAGGTTTATTGTTTCCTAAACAACGCAATTGAGCCGGGGTATGATAGGCCGCAAACCGGTTTGAGGCAACGTCATGCAGTGCGATGAAGATAAACCAAATTATAGCAGCGCTGAATACAATCAAAAGGTAAGGGAGATCAATCTAAGATTCTGGGGCAAGGATAACGTCCGTCTTTGTGAGAGGTTGGCGACCCTGATTGGTGACCCGTTTGATGATAAGGATATAGGTCGGCGTTTCATTGTGGATCTTGATAAACCAAAGGTACGAGACATCATTGATGCACTGCATGGCCCCAACGGGCATACCGTCATGAAGATGCTGGAAGCTAGGAGCGAACAATGAGCGCTAACGGGTATGATGTTTTTTGTGACGTGACTGGCTACAACAGGGAAAGCCTCAGAGCCTGTTTTGAGTTCTCAATGTACACTGGCTTTGACGGCATCAACGTTTGGAAGTTGGGCTACCCCGACGGTGAGGCGCAGATATCTGATGCTGTGTCAGACAGGATCAAAATGTTTGAGGGCCCAAACGGCCCCACCATGGTCAAAGCCTACCTCGCCAAGCGCAACAGTTTGAGCGGGCGGTTGAGTGCCCTATGGCGGAAGCCAATCTATGTTACAGCCTTCATGCTGCTGGTTGTTGCGTGTTTAATTCGTAACGCATGGCGCAGCGCATGAATGATTGGCACAGGTATTGGGATAGCTACATAAAGTTCAAAAACGAACTGAAGATGTCCTCCAACAGCAACACACTCATTCAGTTCAATCAGTTCTTGATTGGAAAAGATCATTTCCCATGGGGAACAGACCGCTCACCAAAGATGAGCCTTGAAAGGCTAGGTTGGATAGGATGCCCTCATTTCAAAACACTTTACAAAGCGTGGCGGGTAGCACATGAACAACAGAATAAATTGGAACGATAAGGCCGTACAAGCCTTCAGGCTTTGGGAAAAGGTCATTGGGAGAACGCAAGGGCTGTACTACCCTCCATTCAGGATGACGGCTTTTGTTGAATTCTTGGGTGTTGAGATTGATGACGAAAGCAAGGGACGAAACCTTATTGTGCCTGTGCACAATCCTGAGTGCCAGAAGTTGATTGATATGATCTTGGGGCCCAACGGTGAGACTATCCTGAAAGTCATGGACATACGCCACAAGGAGCGGCAGCGTGAAGCTGATAAAAATACCGGCTGAGAAGCTCATAGCTGCTTGGCAGCATTGGGCTGAGTACCTGAAGCTGGTCGTGCCGCCTACCAATGAATGGGATTGGACCCATGATAATTGGGCAGTGTTCAGGGACTTTCTAGACCCGGTCAGGCAGTTTGACTTGGACCCGTTTGATGACAACACCGAAGTCAATCAACAGGTGGCAAACAGAATTGAATTGTTGGCCGGGCCACACTGGTACGCTTACCTGAAAGCAAATGAAGATAGGGTTGAACATGCAAAAATCACTTGGGGCAAAGGACGAGGTTGAACTGGTTCCAGTATCTGATGAAGCAGTGAGTATCGCATACTCAAACTTCCTTAAGGAAATACCCAAATGAAAATATCTGCACGCAAAATAGACCAAGCCTATGACAATTGGTTTGAGGCGGTATCAGGGGGCAGACCAACCAGTGCTGGCACCTTGTTCAATACCTTCTGGAGGTACCTTGAGGGCTGCCAACAGATCCCAATCAAGTCTGATGACGGTGAGTACTATTACAATGGCACACCAGAAGCCGCTCAGAAGGTAGAAGCACTTTGCGGCCCACACTACCGCACTATTGTGAAGGCTTGGTACATCCTTAAGGAAATACCCAAATGACATTATCGCAG
>FRDC01000250.1_pt1 | contig 93042 bp, 85 predicted proteins | sample 1106171 | NCBI WGS metagenome assembly FRDC01 (sample SAMEA3930566, study PRJEB13176) | freshwater metagenome | biome: Drinking water system; feature: drinking water; material: water | place: Singapore | collected 2014-12-20
GGCCGCAGCGCTTGGCGCGGCGGGCGGCGCGGCCGGGGCGGGAGCGGCGGGCGCCGGCGCCGCGGCCTTGGCCTCCTCATGCGCCTTCACCGGCGAGGGGCGCGCCTGCAGGCCCAAGCGGTGCGCCTTGCCGATCACCGCGTTGCGGCTGACGCCCCCCAAGGTCTCGGCGATCTGGCTGGCGGTAAGGCCCTTTTCCCACATCGTCTTCAGCGTTTCGATCCGCTCTTCGGTCCAGCTCATTCTTTATCCTTCACCGCCTGCCCTTACCGGCCAGCTTGCCCAGCACAGCCCGAGCGACTACCCCGCTTGGCCATGAGCAGCCAAGAACAACTTTCCCGCCAGCATCCGCCAGGGGCGCCGCTGTTCCGCCGCGTGAATTGGGGAGGGCTCCGCACGCTCTATGTGAAGGAGGTGCGCCGCTTCTTCAAGGTGCAGCTGCAAACCGTCTGGGGTCCGGCGGTGACGGCGGTGCTGTTCATGGTGATCTTCACCGTCGCGACCGGCGCGCGGCGGCCGATTCTGGTCGGCGGCACCGCGGTCGCCTTCGCCGACTTCCTGGCGCCCGGGCTGATCATGATGCAGATGCTGCAGAACGCCTTCGCCAATTCCAGCTTTTCGCTGCTCGTCGGCAAGATCCAGGGGACGATCGTCGATTATCTGATGCCGCCGCTGTCGACCGGCGAGCTGCTCGCCGGGCTGGTCGGCGGGGCGGTGACGCGCGCTTTCTGTATCGGCGGGGCGGTGTTCCTGGTGGTGCAGCTGTGGCCGGGGGTGCATGTCGTGCCGCGCCACCCGCTCGCGATCCTTTATTTCGCGCTGACGGGCTCGGTGTTCCTGTCGCTGCTCGGGGTGCTGACTTCGATGTGGGCGGAGAAATTCGATCACGCGGCGAGCGTCACCAATTTCGTGATCGCGCCCTTGTCGCTGCTGTCGGGCACCTTCTACTCGATCGACCGGCTGGCGCCCGCGTTCCAGACGATCAGCCATTTCAACCCGTTCTTCTACATCATCTCGGGCTTTCGCTACGGCTTCCTGCTGGAGGCGGATTCGAACGTCGCGCTGGGCGCGGTGGTGATCGGGGCAATCGACGTGGTGTTCGGCCTGCTCGTCTACCGCCTGCTCGCCAGCGGCTGGCGACTGAAGAGCTGACGTCCCGCGCCGGGACGGCGTTAACGATTCTGGCCGCTGGCCCTAATTCTTACCGGCGCGTTAACTGCGCTTATGAACGGCTTGTTAAACCCTTCGGCGCGCCATCCGCTGCGCCGCCGCCTGCCCCCGCCGCGCCCCGCGCGCCGGCATGACGATGACCAGGATCTGCGCCTGTTCGCGCTGAGCTTCACTGCCTTCTTCATCTGCATCTACACGCTGATCTTCTGATCAGTCGCATAGCTGGTGCAGCCGGTGCCCGAGCCAGGCGGCGATCGGGCTCATCGCCGCGACCAGGAACAGCATGTCCTGCGGCAGCACGCCGAGCGCGCCGATGCCGACCACGACGCCCGAACTCACCGCCATCGCGCCGGCGTTGACGACATTGTTCGCCGCCACCGTGCGCGAGGTCTGGTCCTTTTCCACAGAAGTGGTGAGGAAGGCGTAGAGCGGCACCACGAACATCCCGCCGGTGATCGCGATCGCCATCAGCACGGCGATCACCGCCCAGGCGCGCGACAGGCTGAAGAACGCCTCCAGATCATAGAGCGTGCCCGCCGGCGCCGCCGGCCAGGCGCGGCACAGCAGCGAGAAAGCGACGACGCACAGCCCCATCGCGATCACCGATCCCGGCGCATATTTGGCCGAAGTATGCCCCTTCAGCAGCGCGTTGATCGCCACCGAGCCGACCGCGACCCCGATCGAGAACAAGGCGATGATCGTCGTCGTCACCGTCTCGTCGGCGGTCAGCACATTCTTCACCAGCGGCGGGAAGATGATGATCAGCACCGCCCCCATCGACCAGAAGAAGCTGATCGCGACGATCGCCATGAACAGCCGGGGAATGTGCATCGTCGCGGAGATGATGCGCAGGCTGGCGGTGAAGGGATTGGCGTCGATCTTCAGCACCTTGCCCAGCCGCGGCGCGGGCGGCACGCGCAGCGACATCAGCCAGCCGACGCCGGCGATGGAGAGCACGCTGATCACCGTCCAATGCGGCGGCAGTTTCGCCAGGAAACCGGCGACGATCGTGCCCGTCAGGATCGCGAGATAGGTCGCCGCCTCCACCAGGCCGGTGCCGCCCAGCACCTCGTCCTCGCGCAGATGCTGCGGCAGGATCGCGTACTTGATCGGGCCGAAAAAGGTGGAATGCACCCCCAACCCCAGCACCGCGATCAGCATCAGCGTCAGCCCCGCCATGCTGTAGCCGGCATGGGCGATCAGCAGCCCGGCGCCGCCGGCGACCATGATCAGGATTTCGGCGGTCTTGACGATGCGGATGATGCGCGCCTTGTCGTGCGTGTCCGCCAATTGCCCGGCCAGCGCCGAAAGCAGGAAGAACGGCAGGATGCCGATGGCGGTGGCCAGCGCGTTGAACGACTGCTCCACCTTCGCGTCGTTGAAGATGCGATAGGTCGCGAACAGCACCATCGCCTGCTTGAACAGATTGTCGTTGAAAGCTCCCAGAAACTGCGTGGTGAAGAGCGGGAGAAAGCGGCGCTCCTTGAGTAGCCCGAGCGCGTTCAGCATGGCAGAGGGTGTAATCCTTTTGGCATCAAAGTGGCCGGCGACATAGCCGATGCCCGACAAATGCGGCAAATGGATTCGGTCGGGGGGCGGCGGAGGTTACGGCTTCCCAGCGGACGCGGGCCGCCTTAATTCGGGGGGATGCTCACCCTGCCCAATCTGCTGACGCTTTCGCGGATCGTCGCGGTGCCGCTGCTGGTGCTGCTGCTCGCCTGGCCCGGCTGGGCGCTGGGCTATGCGCTGGCGTTCGCGCTCTACTGCCTGATGGGCGTGACCGATTATTTCGACGGTTATCTGGCCCGCGCGCAGGGCACGGTGTCGAAGCTGGGCATTTTCCTCGATCCGATCGCCGACAAGATCATGGTCGCCGCCGTCATCCTGATCTTGGTGGGTGCGCAGCGGATCACCGGGCTCGACGTGATCGCCGCGCTCGTCATCCTGCTGCGCGAGATCGCGGTATCGGGGCTGCGCGAGTTCCTGGCGCAGCTGCAGGTGTCGGTGCCGGTATCGCAACTCGCCAAGTGGAAAACCACGCTGCAGCTGGTCGCGCTTGGCGCGCTGATCCTTGCGGGGGCGCTGCCCGGGTTCGCGATGCTGCACTTGATCGGCCTGGTCGCGCTGTGGAGCGCCGCGCTGCTGACACTGGTGACGGGCTACGACTATCTGCGCGTCGGCCTGAAGCATATGGATAGCTGATGGAGCTGCTCTACTTCGCCTGGGTGCGCGAGAAGATGGGCCGCGGCGGCGAGCGGGTGGCGCCGCCGGCCGAGGTCGAGACGGTCGCGCAGCTGATCGCCTGGCTGCGCGCGCGCGGGGCAGTGGAGGACGCGGCGCTCGCCGACAGCGCACGGTTGCGCGCCGCGGTCGATCAGGTGTTCGTCGGGCTCGATGCCTCGATCAAGGGCGCGCGCGAGGTGGCGCTGTTCCCGCCGGTGACGGGCGGATGATCCGCGTGCTGCTGCCCACCACGCCAATCGATACGGCGGCCGAACTCGCGCGGCTGGAAGGCGCCGACGCGGGCGCGGTCGCGAGCTTCACCGGCCTGGTGCGGCGCGACGATGGGGTGAGCGCGCTCGAGCTGGAACATTATCCGGGCGCGACCGATGCGGCGCTGCTGAAGCTCGCCCAGAGCGCGGTGGAACGCTGGTCGCTGAACGCGGCGACGATCGTCCACCGCGTCGGGCGGATGCTGCCGGGCGAACGCATCGTCTTCGTCGGCACCGCCGCGCGCCACCGGGCGGCGGCGCTGGAGGCGTGCGCGTTCCTGATCGACCGGCTGAAGACCGACGCGCCGTTCTGGAAGCGCGAGGAAACGCCGCAAGGCGCGCGCTGGGTGGAGGCACGCGCGGCGGACGACGCGGCGGCAGGGCGCTGGGATTGAACGGCACGGGTTTCGTCCTCCCGGGCCGCTGAAGCGCTACCCCTCCACCGCCACCGTCAGCGCCTCGATCCGCGCCTCCACCTCGCCGCCCACCGTTGCCCGCTCGACGAGAGCCAAATCGGCCACCAGCTCGCGCCGCGTGTCGAACTCGGCGTCATGCAGCCCCGCGAGCCAGGCATCGAACGCCGGCGAGGCGGCGGCGGCCAGCGTCAGCGCATGGCGGGTGCCGGTGAAGGTCGCGCTCGCCCAGTGGCGGCTGTGATGCGCGCGCACGCGCACCGCACACCCCGCCGCCGCCGCCGAACGCACCAGCCGCTGGGCGATCAACGCGCTCATGCCTCGAACTCGCGGATGAACCGTTCGACCCGCGCCGCCATCGCCTCGCGCGGCTCGCGTCCCCGGCGCAAGTCGCCCACCAGCCGCGGATCATTGGCGGCAAGCCTCCCAAAGCGCGTCGGCGGCATGTTGGTGCGGCGCAGGAAGCGTTCGATCTTGGACAGCAGCATCATCGTCTCCCGACTCATTGTTCCTTGTTTGTTCTCACTGGCTTTCCAACTTGTCTAGGATTTTTCCTATGCTACAGCCGCGTCATGACGAACGATCCCCGCGCGGCCCTGCTGGCCCATGCGGCGGCGCGGGGGGAGAGCCTCGCGGCGCTCTCGCGGCTGATCGGGCGCAACGCCGCCTATCTCCAGCAATTCGCGACGCGCGGCTCGCCCAAGCGGCTCGACGAGGGCGACCGGCGCCGGCTCGCGGCTTATCTGGGGGTGGACGAGGCCGAACTGGGCGGTCCGCCCGCGCCGCCGCCCCCGGTCGCGGTGCCCCGGCTCGATGCGCGCGCGGCGGCGGGGCATGGCGCGCCGGTGGAGGAAGCGCGCGCGCTGGGGCATGAGACGTTCGACGCGGCCACGTTGCGCGCGCTCGGCCTTGCCCCCGGCGCGGCGGCGATCCTGACCGCCGAGGGCGATTCGATGCTGCCGACGATCGCCCCGGGCGACGAACTGATGATCGACGCGCGCGACCGCGAGGGCGAAGGGCTGTTCGTGCTGCGCCGCGACGGCGCGCTGCTGGTGAAGCGCGTCGCCCGCGCCGCCGAAGGCTGGCGCCTGCTGAGCGACAACCCGGCTTATCCACCGATGAGCGCGGCGGGGGCGGAGCGGATCGGGCGCGTGGTGCGGCTTACCCGGCGGTTACGCTAGGCGCTCAGCCCCGCCCGCGATCGAGCAGCCACACGCCCAGCGCCAGCAACGCCCCCACGCCGAGCCCGATCAGCAAGCCCGCGCTCGGCTGCCGCTGGGTCGCGCCGATGAAGGCACCGAGCATGGTCGCGATCGCGATCAGGATGCCACCCGCTGCGGATGGCCGTTTGGAAGGTCTGGGCATCGCAGCGCCCTGCCATGCCCGCGCTGCAAAGGCTATGGCTGTCACCATGTTTACCAAAATGGGTAAAGCGATGGAGGGCAAGCCGCGCCTAAGGAGAGCTCATGCATGCCACCACCGCGCCGGCCGACCCGCTTCCCATTCTGACCGATCGAGCGCTGGCGGAGACCGCGCTGGCGTTAATCGCATCGCATGGCGACGCGGCGCTGATCCACGCGACCCAACGCGTTCAGGCCAGCCACGACGCGGGCAATGTCGTCAATTTCTGTCGTTATCGGCAGATCGCGCGGCTGATCGCCGCCCTGCAACGCGCCGATGGCCTCGCCAGCGAGGCGCTGCTTCAATAAGCGCGGCGGTGGACCAGCACCGCGACGGTACGGATCAAAATATAGACATCGATGAACAGCGACCAGCGCGAGGCATATTCGAGGTCGCATTGCAGGCGCAGCATCAGATCGTCGCGGTGATCGGTCGCGCCGCGAAAGCCACGCACCTGGGCGAGGCCGGTAATCCCGGGCTTGATGGCATGGCGGAGCCAAATAGCGCCGGTCGACATGCCAAAAGAGCTGATCGCCGGCGAGCGAGCCGAGCGCATGCGGCCGCGGGCCTACCAGGCTCATATCGCCTTCAAGCACGTTGAACAGCTGGGGCAGCTCGTCCAGGCTCGTGCGGCGCAGTAGGCGACCGAAACGCGTAATCCGATCATCGTCTCGCTGCGTCGAACGGCGCCCGTCGCTGTCGCACGTCTCGACGCGCATCGTGCGGAATTTATAGACGTCGAACAGCCGATTGCTCCGGCCCATACGTCGTTGCCGAAACAGCACTGGACCAGGGCTCGAGAGCTTCACCAGCACCGCGATCAAAAGCATCAGCGGGGTCAGCACGATGATCGCAGGCACCGTGAGCGCGAGATCGAACAGGCGCTTGAGCAAGCGGCTGCGAATGTCGAGCCGGCCGGTTGACACCGGAATGCCGGAAAGCGTCGCATCGCTATCGAGGCTGAGATGGCCGATCGCGTGAAGCTCCGGCAACAACAATTCGCCATTGCAGCCAATGCCCTTCAGGAACAGCGACCAAGTCTCGCGCCGGTCGCGCGCGGCAGAGACCACGACCTGGTCTGCGCCGTAAAGCAGGCTCGAAATCTGGTGCAGCGCGTGCGGATCGTTGGGATCGGCGACAATGCCGAGCGCCGCCATGTCGAGCACTTCGTAACCGTGCGGCGCCTCGACCGCTTCGCCGTCGATCACCAGCACACGGCGAATGAAACGCGCGCCGAGCTTTTCGCCGACGAACCACTGTACCACCAGCCGCTCGCCCGTGATCACCAGCGCGGCGATCGCAACGCCCACGAACAGAAACAGCCGCGAGATATCCGTGCCGTCCTTGATCGCAACCGAGGTAAGCGCATTGAACGCAAGGGCCAAAGCGAGCGACGAGAGCACGCGCTCAATCCCCACCCGGTTCGCCACCGCTTCATAACTGTAGGCGCCCGAATAGAAGGCAACGACCACGAACATGGGCAGCAGCGTGATCAGCGTGGCACTGTCCATCACAAAGCCAAGCGTGCCGTGACGAAGGAGCGCCGAGATCGCGAAGCCCAAGCAGATAGCCGCCAGGTCGAGCAGCATCTGCACCAGATATACCACGACGCGCATCGATTCCGTGGTGATCGGCCGCGCGGGAGCCTGAGCCCGAATTTCGGGAGAGAGAGCCAGATTGCCGGTCAATGTCGCCCCCAAACACCATTTCGTGGGCGCCCAGCAAGGCACACCCCGCCCCCCGAGCACAAACGGGTGACGATCAGGCCATATACCCGCCGAACGAGAGGGACAATAACAGCTTGGCGCCGCCCGGCCAACTACCGCCCCGTAACGATGCACTGATCCGGGATGAAGCGAGCGAACCGCTCGGCCAGTCGTTCAGGCTGAACGATCAGTCAAAAAACAAGCAGTGCGGCGACTGTGAAACCAGCGAGCAAGGCGGCATAGCCTATCCAGCGCGACGCCCAATATGCAACCGCTTCCTCGTTACGGCCGATGGCTGCGGGAAAGGGCCGAAAGTGCCCGGGGTGGATGCTGAAATCAGGCAAGCCATTCATCGAATAAGTCTCGCTCAATGCCCTTATATCGCAGCCTTCGCCGCCCTCTCCAAAAGGAAAATTATGTATCGAAACGGCACATTGCAAGCACGTATTTTCCGCATGACCAAGACGGCAGCTTAAAAACGATATTCGCCAAATACCTTCGCAGTTGCACAATGGAATTCGCAAGTGCAGCATGCCGCCGGCTTTTACTTGTTGTTAGGCTTTGCATGTGCATGCATGGCGCCAACCAAGGAGCCGACAATGCGCCCGCAGCATGCCGAACGCCCCCATAGCACGCCGCCCATAGCCTCCGTTTCGGCTGGGCGCGTGGCTGAAGGCGGCGTGGTCGCCGATTGGCAGCGCATGATCGAGGCCCGCTTCGCGGAACTGAGCACCTTCGATCAACCCAGCCGCGGCGACATGCTCATGCACCATGTCTCGCGCGCGTTCGGCATTGGCGCCCTCGTCGCCGGCTATGCTGCGGTGGCTTGGTTTTTTTTCGGCTGAAACCGCCGCGATCGTACGTCGCACGGCAAGCCCGGCACGATCGACGAGCTACAGTGTCGTCGTCGTTCGGATCGCCTCGAGCATCCCAGGAAGCCATCCGCTCGAATCGCGCAGGCGGAAGGTGTTGGTGTACGACCAGGCGCAGCTCTGCACGCCGATGGAAGCATAGGCAGCGCTCATCGACGCATAATAGCGCGTCCGCTCGCTGAGCGGCACTTCCGGAATGTCGATCGCGCCATACTCGCCCAGCACCGGCACGCGGCCGGTACGGGTCATATAATCGCGCACCTTGCGCAGATTGGCCTCCAGCTGCGCGAGATCGGTGGCGCTGCCATAAGTCGGTCCAATCGGCGGCGTGGGGGTGATGAACGTCGCGCCTTGGTGGGTGAAGGCGAACGGATCATAATCGTGAAACGTGGGCACGACATATGGGTCGTTGGGCAGCCATAGGGTGGCCAGGCTGTCCACCCAGCTCGACGCCTGGCCGCCGATCAACACCGGGCGGGTGGGATTGGTGGCGCGGATCGCCGCCAGCGCGGGCGTCAGCACCCCCGGAAGCGTGGTGTCGTTCAATCGGTTGATCGGTTCGTTGATCAGTTCGAACCACAAATTGCCTGGGCTCGACGCGAAGTTCGCGGCGATCTGCCGCCACATTTCGGTGAAACGGGGCGTTTGCCCGGCCGGATCATCGTAGAGCTCGGCATAATGATGCATGTCGATGATCACGTTGAGCCCTGCCGCGCGGGCTTGATCGGCAACGCTGCGTACCCGCGCCATCCAACTGGCATCAATGGTATAGGGCGCCGTCGTCAGCGCATGGTCAGACCAGCGCACCGGCACACGGACCGTGGCGAAGCCCGCCGCCTTGATGACGGTGTAGTCCGCGGGAACAAGCGGCACGCCCCATATGGCGCCATTGGGCGTCTCCAGCTGGTTGCCGAGATTGACGCACTTACCGATGGGAAGGCGCGGCCCTACCCGGGCTTCGGCGGCGGCCGCCGGGACGAAGTTGCCGATCGGCGTCGGCGCTGGGCTCGAGGTTGGGGTTGGGGTTGGGGTTGGAGCCGGCGCGGGAGTCGGCGTCGGCGTGGGGCTGGGGGTTGCCGCCGATGGCGTCGGAGTCACCGCCACCGTGGTGCCGCTGGTGTTGCCGCCCGGGCCGCAGCCTGCGAGCAACGCAAGGAACGCGGCGCCGAACATCAGGCGCGATACGGCGCGGGTCGATGCGGCCGGGGGGAAGGCCCCTGCCCGAGGCATAGGCCGGCTCACAGGAGCAGCCCTGGCTGCGACGCCGGTGTCGGTTTTGGCGCGCCTCCATCCAACCAACGGCGCGTAAGCCAGGCGCGGGCCGGTCGATCGACATGCCTGGTCAGCAGATGCGCCAGCAGGATCGTCAGCGGGAATACCGCCCAACCCATCGCGCCGGTCTGCACATAGCCATCGACCTTCGCACCAGCCCACAAGAACCGCAGCCCCTCGGTGGTGAACACGAGCGGCACGTGCAGCACATAGACGCCATAGGAAATGTCGCCCATCCAGGCGCAGAACCGCGCCAGTCGCCCGCGCGCGACCGCCCCCGCGCCGAACCACAGCAGCATCGGACAGAACAGGAACACCCCCAAAAGCAGGTAAAGCCGCTTATCCACAGGCGGCAGGCCGCACAGCAGCGCGACCGCGACGAGGATGGGGAGCGCCGGCAGGCTCGGCTTGGGAAGCCAGCCGTTCACCCAGCAACGCTGGAGCAATACGCCCAGGAAAAACGAAAAGATGACACGCGACAGACACGCCCACAGCGCGAACATGCCGGTCGTATCGCCACCATCCCACCACCAGATGGCGCCGGCGAGCGGCGGCCCGGCCAGCGCGATCAAGACCAGCGCCGGGCGGGTGCGCGCGCCGACGAAGACGAGCACCGCATTGGCGATGAGCTCGAACGTCAGCGACCAGCCGGGCGGATTGAGTGGGATCGCCGTGCCAAAATACGGCAGGATGATAAAAAAGGGCGCGGTCAGGATCGATACGGACAGCATCGTCCAACCCCAGTCAGCCCATCCAAAATACGCCATGCCGATCCCGGCGGGTACACTCATCGCGCAGCCGATGAGCCAGAGCGGTTCGAGCCGGATCAGCCGGGCGACGACAAAGTCGCGGCGCTCCCGCCAGCTGCCCAGCCGGTCGCCATAACCATGCGCGAGCACAAAGCCGCTCAACCCGAAAAACAGATCGACCGCCAGCGATGCCATCGGGAAGATGAGCGCGGTGTGCATCACCATCACCATCAACGCCGCCACGCCGCGCATCCCGTCTAGGACGACAAAACGTGAACCGTTACTCGGTCGATCCTGCATGCTGCATTTCCACGGCTTGCCCCGTTGCCCTTCTCGCAAATCGGTCGCCCGGGTCAATCAGGATTGGGGCGGACCGTCGCGTGCGGCACGAAGTTCGCCGCAGCGCGCCGCGAATTCCGTGGCACGCTGCTCATCGAGGGGCTCGAGCAGCAGCGGACGAAGCTGACTGAGTGTCGCGACGTCGAACTCCCACCAGCGCGACTGCTCGAGGATGGCCTGGATTTCGGGCGGGAAGCGAAGTCTTAGCGTTTTCGCTGGCACCCCGCCGACAATGGCATAAGCGGGCACGTCGCGGGTCACGACCGCCCCCGCCGCGATCACCGCGCCGTTGCCGACCTGCCGGCATCCGCTGAGGATCGTTACCCGATCACCGATCCACACATCATGGCCGATCGTGAGCGGGTTATCCTGATTGGTCGGGATGGAATCGCGGTCGATATGGCCGAGGCGCGCATTATAGAAAAAGGGATGCTGGGTAACGCGCTCGATCGGGTGGTTGCGTCGCCGCACCAGGAGATCCTTGCCGACCGAGCAATAATGTCCCACCCGGGTGCCGCGCGGCAGGCGGCCACGATAGAGGATCGGGCCATAGCTGTAGCGGCCGATGTCCACGCCGGCATAGTTGCGGAGCAGATCACGCCACAGCTGCGAATAGAACTCGCCCCCGTCCCACCGTTTGATCAAAATGCGAAATGGAATGTGTGTCAAATCCCAGCGATAAAATCGTTCGACCAACCAAGTCTGTCGCCGTGACAAATTTGGTCGATCTATATTGTCATTCTTCAATTCAACAAGCCCCGCGCGTTCATCACTAGGTCCCGAACAACCCACGCAAAGAACGCACATGGAAGCAAAGCGATCCATAGCGGCCACCCCATAAGCGAGATAGCTGCGACCGCACCACCCAGAACCGCCATTGCTAAAGTTGTCATTATGCTATGGCGCACCGCGAATCCTGACGACCGGCTCGCCTGACCGGCCGCCGCGACGCCGGCCACTACTTCACCGGCAATCCCGGCGGCCAGCATAGCATAGATGCTGTTCGTGACGACGGCGACCGCGAGCGAAAGGGCGACAAAGAGAACTCGGTAGATATTCGCAATCAAAGGGTTTTTAGTCTCCGCCCTGCTCATTGCAGCGAGAGACGCAGCGATTCGGATTAATCGCAGGCCCTGCATCAGCGCCAGGAGCAGCAAATAGGGCAATGCCGGCTCGAACTTGTGGCCGAACACGAAGGTGATCACCTCTCGCCCGGCCAGCGCGGTGCCGATCACGAACCCGGCCGCGACAATCGCGAACAAACTCACCATCTGATCGTAAAGACGCTGCAAACGCGGCAGATCGTCCTGATGGCGCGCGAGCACGGGCAGTAACAGTGACTGAAAGGACTTCGCGACGAAGTTGATCGGCAGCAAGGTGAGCATCACGCCGGCGCTGAACCAGCCCAGCGTCTGCAGCCCGAAACGGTTCGAAACGATGATCCGATCGCCATTGAACACGACATAGAGCAGCAAGGCATTCGCCATGAGTGGCCAGCCGAAAGCGAAGGCGCGGCGAAAATTCTCCCGATCATAGCGCAACCGATAGGGCTGCCGGGCGCCCAGATGCGTGGCGAGCAACAGCGCCAGCTGCTGGGCGTAAATGGTGAGCAGCGCCAGGCGGAAATCACCGAACAGCAGATAGGCCGGCCAGATGGTTATGAGCGCGACGATCGGCGGGACCGTTTGGCGCAGCATCGATGGCAGGTAGCGCCCCTGTCGCTGCAAGCGCAGGCTATCCAGATGCCCGAGCCCCCGAATCAATGGCACCAGGGCAAGCGAAGCATAGGCCCAGCCCAGTCCCGGGGTACCGATCGCATAGGAATAGGGCCAGGCGATCGCCAGCAACAGCAACGCCGTGATCGCGCCGAGAACCAGCTGGATCGCGTGCAGGCTGCCCTGCAGCTTGGGATCGTCGGCATCGCGCGCCTGCACGGCCATTTGATCAACGCCGCTTGACAGCGCCGCGTCCATCAACGTGAGGAGGATTGAGAAGGTGGCAACAATGCCAAAATCGGGCACGCTCAAGAGTCGGGCAAAAATCGCATTCCGCAGCAATTGCGCGAGCATGTCGATCCCGCTCGCGCTAAACACGATCGCCCCAGACCAAGCCAGCCGCAGAGCCGCGCTGCGCTTGCCCGATTCGGACAAGCGGGGTGTTTGAGGGCTAGGCTGCCCCATGATGCGCTCGCAACTGCACCGGCACGCCAATTGACGACCCAAGATTCCCCGCCCCAGCGATGCTAGCAATCAAGTCCAACCCCCAGCTCAAATTACCTAATCACAGACACCGACAAGATCCATCAAAATCCTCGTGACTTTCCGTTGGCCTTTGCGCGGCCCCAGCGAGCGTCGCCCAACCATGCAGCGGAGCCTATTAAGAAGATGAGCCAAGTGTAAGTCGCATTCCAGAGATGAACTGAGCAAATGGCAATCATCGTTGCGACTAATCCGAATGTTATTCCACGTCGCATTAGAGTTAATCTACCATCTTCGTAATCTATCCGGCCCGCTCTTGCTAAGACGGCGATAATTGAACACACCAGAATAGCTAACGCTGGCATGCCATATCGAACAGCAGTCACAAGCCAAAAGTTGTCCATACTGTTGCTCATAAACTCTGGTCTCTTCCAATCGCCTAACCCTATTCCGAAAAATGGATGACGAATTGCTTCAGCAGAGCCATACTGCCAAATTAAAATTCTGTTATAGGATGCATTAAAGTCAAATGTAGCATAGCGCACAAAAGTATGAAAAGGCGATCTCGTTGTCACCATATCGAGTCCAAGGTACGCTAAAATCAGCAGAATAGTTAATAAACGCCAACGATTGGATACCACTCGGAGTAGTCGCGACCAAGCCATCAGAGCCAACTGCACATTGAACGAGAGCAATGCTCCGGTCGAGACCGAACAAATAGCACACATAATAACGATTATTGACGAAATAATCCCGAATATAGTTGGGCGGTTTTTGTGAAATACGTAATAACTTGGTCCAAGCAGGGTGGCGTAGTACACGCCCATTAGAATGGGATGCTCAAAGGCACCCTGCGCCCTCACCAAGCCAAGGCGTTTTTCCTTAATAATTTCCGGCAATGCGGAGCCGAATAAACTACCTATCTTCAACATAACTTTAACGCCGGTAAGCGTCTCGACCAACAGAGCCGGAACAACAACCATCGCGGCGATGGCGGCAAGGCGGAAAAGCAATTTGAATGCGGCAGGACCGCGAATCAGCAAGCGACCGGCTAGATACGCACTGAAAGTCTGGAGAAAGACTACCCCCGCAGGCTGCAACGCCTCAACAATACCAGAGGCCGCCACGAGCGCCAATGTCGCCCACAAACAATAGGCGAGCATTAACCAATCCGCGAGAATGAACCTGCCCGCACGGCCACCAAGCCAGAGCCCAATCATTGGCACCGTAGCAATCGTAAGCAGTATCAAACTCGGTGTTAAACGAAGCGAACCAACATTTTGAGCAGCGGGAATCAGCATCGAGATCACCACCAGGCCGATCAACGCCGCTTGGCCGCCGCCGACGACCTCCCAGACGGCGGCGCTCGACGTCGGCGTGGGCGCCTCGACGCTCACGCCCGGCGCCTTGCTCTTGGCGCGGGTCAGCACCAAACGGCCCCGGCGCTCAACGACGCGCGGCCGCTCTCGCGGCAGGGCGGCGTCGGCAACCGAAACCAACCGCCCATGTTGTTCACGGATCGATCCTGCCCGCACCGGGGCCGGGCGTCGGGCGCTCACCATGGTCGGCGCGGCTCCATCATACACCCATCCTCAGACACAGACTCGGCTTAACCCCTTCGCCCGACCTGCGCTTCGCGATCAGGCTATCGCCGTTTAACTTGCAAGGCCCATAAGTCGAGCCGAACAGGACGCAAAATGTCCTAGCGGCGGACAGTGGCGTTGTTGCGGTGCATCACAGCCCCGCGCCGCGGCTGCTGATCCGGGCCATGCCCACCGCTCGCGTGCGGCCGCGCCGGCTGCCCGCCCCCTCAAGAAGCGCCGCTGCCGGCGAGCACCCAGGCGAAGCTCGTCGCGGGTGCATTGGCGAGGGGGCCGCGCTCGAGCCAGGCCCGAATACGGGGCGCCGCGCTGCCGCCTTCGATTCGGTTCGATCGATTGCTGCCGAAACCGTCATGCCGCTCGGTCCCCATCAGAAAAATGCTCGCGCGGTTGCGTTCGAGTTGCGGATCGGTGCAGTGAACCGTCCTGATCCAGCTCTTTTGATCAGCATAAGCGATCACCTCATTATCGGTGATTGCCGGCCGAGTCGCACCTTCGACGGTGATGCCATGGTACAGCGAGCCGACGACCAGATTGCCCCGAATCTCCAGCTGTTCGAAGGGTAGCTGCAGTTTGTTGTCGCGCACGAAAATGCCCTGGGTCGCCCCCCCGGCACCGCGCGCGATCAAATTGTCCCGGATCAGGATGCGACGCGCCGGGGCCGTGGTGTTTGCCGTCCAAATCTGAATTCCGTCGGGATGTTCCTTGGGCTTTGGACCAAACTCGCCCAGCACGTTTTCCGCGATGACCACGTCGGTAAGGCCGCCACCGCGGATGCCGTCGGTCTGCAGGCCACGGAGCTCGTTGCGCTCGATCACGATCTGCTGATCATCCAGCAAACCAATGCCGTAACGCGTACCGCTCAATCGCGACCCCGCGATCCTCACGCCCCGGCTGTCGCGGACAAAAATCCCATATTGCCGGCCGCGCTCAGCTTCGCCGGGGGCGGCGATCTGCAGATTCTCGATCGTCACTGCCTGCGACCGCGCGACCGCGACAATGTAATCGATCAGCTCGGCGCCGGCGGCGCGCTCGACCTTCAGGCCGCGCAGCGTGACGTGATCAATCCCGCTGATGGTTATGCTGGGGAAGACGGGCGGCGCCGCCGCGACCGCGGCCTCGATCGTCAACCCGCTGCCGCCGAGCTCCTTGCCGAGCGACAGCGGCCCATAGCGCCCCGCCGCCACTCTGATCACGTCGCCAGGCCGGCCGCTGGCGATCGCGCGGGCGAGCATGTCGCTGGAAGTGACGACCTGCGGCGTGGCCCCGCCGCCCGCGGTTACCGACACCCCGCAGCCGACCAGGGTCAAACACGCGGCCACCAGCCGCATAAGGATACGCATATGTGGTCGCTCTCGCTGCCCGCCACGGGCTGCTAGCAGGGTCGGCGCGCTTTTCAAATCACTTGTGCCTTCTAGCATTTTCATCAAAGGCTGGTAACGGACGAGGCTGGGGAGTCAGGGCCAAAGCTGTAAGGGGCGCGTCACAATGTCGTGGTTTTCCAAGTTGTTCCGCCAGCGTATTGACGCGCAGGAACCGCTCGATCTCGACCCCCTCTCCGTGATTCCACCGGCACCCAAGGTGATCGCGGGCGGCCGGCCCCGGCGCCTCCCGCGCTTCCGCGGCAGCGCGGTCGACCAGGTGCGCACCGACATGCGCGGCGCGGATCGGACGCGGCTTCGACTGCGCTCCGCGTTCACGCCATCCCGTCCGATCATGGACGCGGCGATGTTCGCCGGTCGGGCGAAGGTGCTGACGCAGTTGATCCGCGCGATCGAGGATCAGCAAATGCACGCGGTGATTTTTGGACCGCGCGGGATCGGCAAGACTTCAACGCTGCATGTTCTGTGTGGCATCGCACGCGAGGCGCGCTACCTGGTGCGCTACATCTCCTGTGGCGAGCGCACCGAGTTCAGCGAGCTGTTCCGCGCCATCCTGCAGGATATTCCGCTCCTTTTCCATGATGCCTATGATCCGACATCGGCCGAAATCGAAGAAGGCCTGACTTTTGCCGACGTCGTGCCGGCAGGCGAGCTGAGCGTCGCGGTCGTCAGCGATCTGCTCAACCGGTTGTCGGGAACGCGGATGCTGATCGTGCTCGACGAGTTCGACCGCGCCCACAGCGCTGACTTTCGGCGGGCTATCGCCGAGTTAATCAAGAATTTGTCCGACCGAAACGCTCGCGTGCAAATCGTCATCGCCGGCGTCGCCAATAATCTGGTGGAAATCATCGAGCACATTCCCTCGATCCGGCGCAACATCGCCGGACTCCAGCTGCCCAACATGAGCGAGGAGGAGGTGATCGAGCTGATCACCAACGGGGAGACCGCCAGCGGCATGGTGTTTGAAAAGGAAGCGCAGCGGCTGATCAGCACGCTTGCCCTTGGCCTGCCTTACCTCACCAGCCTGATCGCCCAACATGCCGGGCTGATGGCGCTCGACCGCGATGCGACGCTGGTAACGCGTGGCGACGTGCTCCTCGCGATTGATGCGGCGATCGAGGAACTCAAGCTGCGCATCTCGCCCGCCAGTCGGCACCAGATCGACCGGGCCCATGCCGATGGCCACGCGGAGGTTCTGGGCACGCTTGCCCTGGCCGCCATTCAGCATGGTGGCCGCGTCCCAAAAGATACAGTGAAGGGCGCGGTCCCTCAGATTGGCAGTGTCGACGTTTTCCTGCGCGAACTTGATCGCAGCTATCAGCTGCTCGCACCGATCCCGGACGATCCGGAAGGCGCCTACAGCTTTCGCGACGATGGCACGCCGATCTTGCTCTGGCTGTCGTTCACGCATGAAAAACGCCAGAAATCGAGAGTCGAGCCGTTGCCCGATGCCGCCGCCTGAGCGGAACCGGCGGCCCTCTTAGATATCGGTCATAAAGGTTCCAACGAACCGAACGCGATCGGTGGACAACTCCTCGATGAGCTTCTTCATTGCCGACATCAATGTCTGGTCGCGCCGCCCGATTAGCAAGGCATAACGCATCGCCAGCGCCACGCGCCGCGTGTCCGTGGTGCTGGCGCCGGAAGGCGTATCGACAATCGTGAACTCGTAATCGCGCATGCAATCGTCGAACAGTCGCTTGAAATCGCGGGTGGCGATCAGGTCCAGGAAACCGGTCACCCCCGAACCCGCGTAGAGCAGCGACAGATTGGGCAAGACCTGGCGGTGAATCTCGTCGGCAGGAACGTCGAGGTCACTGGTCAGCATCTGGCACAGGCCGCCTGTCGGCGCCGGCGGACGAATGAATTGCGCGACACCGGGATGGTAAAGATTGGCGTCGATCAGCAATGTCTTGATCCCCGCCTGCGCGCACGCGACCGCGAGATTGACGGCGACGGTCGTGCAGCCGGCATGGCGATCGGGGCTGCAGATCGCCATGCCGCGGCGCCCGTCGCGCAAATGGCCGGCCATCAAATGGGTCTGCAGCGAACGTATTCCCGTGGCCGCGGCGCTATCCGGCTCCGACAGGACAACGACGCGCCGGGAGAAGCGATAGCCCGTCTGCGGCGAGCCTCGAACCGCATCCTCCTGCACCATGTCCTCACGGGGGGCCAAGTCATCGAGCGTCACATCGGGCGTCTCGGTCATGCGGGGCGAGCTCCTTGTGTCAACCCAAGCAAGTGCAGCAGGCCGTCCGCCGGGCCCGGGCTTCTTTCCCGCGTCACCATCGCCCCGATCAAGGGTATCTCAGCGAAATCGAGATCCTCGGGCCCGCGGACGCGCCGGACGAGAAGCTCGATCAGCACGGCAAGGACAAGACCCAGCGCGATTCCGCCCCCGATCCCCCCAAACACATAGAGCCGCTTCGCCAAGGTGACGGGTGCGGATGGCTGAACGGCATTGCCGAGCACTTCGAACCCCGACTCGGTCGATTGCGCTTCCAGCGCGAAATCCGCCGCGCGCTGTTGCGTCTTGGTGAGCTGATCGCGCAGCACAGAGACATCACCGGCCAGCCGCTGCGCCTCCCCCACCAGCCCGCGCCGCGCCAGCACCTTCTGCGTCTGGCTGTTGATCTGGTTGGTTACCGACGGCCCCGCGGCAGGCCCGCGCATCGCAGCACGCGTCGCGGCGGCTTCGCGCGCGACGGCCGCGTTCAGCGCGGCGCGCTTTGCCTGCATCGCGAGGATATCGGGGTGATTGGGCCCGAGTGAGCGCCGCGCCTGGGCGAGTTCGGCGTCAAGCGCGGCGAGTTGGCCCGAAGATGGCGTGCTCACCGGTCCACCAATCACCGCGGACACGCTGGGTTGGGACTCGGCGCTGCTGGCCAGCGCGCGCAGCCGTGCCGATTCGGGATCGCTGTTATCGTCCTGCAGGACGATGTTGTTGGCACGCTCGAAATTGCTTTTGCGCCGTTCCGCGGCAGCCAGATCGCGCTTGAGCTTCGTCGCTTGCGCTTCAAACCATCTGGCGTTGCGCGCGGCGACCTCGCGCTTCATCGCCACCGTTTCGTCGAGAAAGGCATCGCGCAAGGCATTCGCGACGGCGGGAGCATTCTCGCGCGAGCTTGATGCATAGGTAATTTCGAGCACGGGCGTGGTCGGGATCAGATAGGCATTGGTGGATCTGGTGATCAGCGATGCCAGCCAATGCGCATAGTCGATCTGCCGGTTGGGAAATTCTGCCAGATACGCGCGTCGCAGCACGGGCGATTGGTCCCACCCCAGCTTGCGTGCGGCGCCATAGGCCACCCGGAAAGTGGTGATGAGTTCGGTCTGCGCCTGCACATAGGGTCCGAACGACCGCGCGTTGACCGTTGCCTCGGTAACAGGATCGGGCCGCAGCAGGTTCACGACGAGCCGCGACTTCGCGACGTAATAGCTTGGCGCGAGCTTGGCGGCGACGGCGCCGGCGATCCCGCCAACGACCACCATCGTCAGGATCAGATACCGCCGCGCCAGCAGCATCCGCCAGATTTGAACCACGCTCATCCGCCTACTCCCGCGACGCGTACCGCCTGCCCGCGCGGTTCTAGAAGAAACGCTCGCCGACCACCACAACGTCTTCGGGAAGCACCTTATCCCCGAGCTGGGCTTTGGTTTCCTTGCCGGCACGCACCAGCTTGATCCGCTTGTCCGATCCGAGTCCGGTCAAACCACCCCCGCGCGCCAGCGCCATCTGCAGCGTCATCTCTCCCGTCACCGGATAGGCCCCCGGTGCGTTCACCTGCCCATAGATGTAAAAAATCTTGGGCTGGGGCACATAGACCTTGTCGCCGTCGCTCACCAGCGGATCGTTCGTCGTGCCGCCCGTCGCGATAGCGCGGAGCGAATATTCGTGCGATCCCCCGTCAACCCGCGTCAGCATGATCGAATCGATCGCCGGATTGGCGACGCCGCCCGCCCGGGCGACGATTTCTGACAAGCGATAGGCCCGGTCGATCGGCACGACCCCCGGCGCATTCACCGCGCCGAGCACGGTCACATAACGGCTCGCGAAGCTCACGACCGACACATTCTCTGCCGGATTCTCGAAAAAGCCGCCCTGCTTCAGGGTGCGGCGGACGTCTTCGCGCAGTTGCAGCACGCTGCGACCGGCGGCGGAGACGCTGTTGATCAGCGGCAACAGCACGCTGCCATCGTCCTGAATTTGCACACGCGCGTTGAAATCGGTGCGGCCGATCACCGAGACTTCGATGACGTCGCCCTTACCCAAAACATAGCTCTCGCGCTGGACATTGGCACGCAAGGCAGCGTCCGTGCCGGCCTGTTCCTGTCCACGGTCGGGGCTCGGCATCGTGCCGGTCGGCCCGGCGGGCGCGGGTGTGGTCTGCGCCGCCAGGGGGTTGGAGGCGGCGAGGATGAGCAAGCTGCTCACGACCAGCACGGTTAAGCGTTTGAACATAGCCACTCCTTGGCACTCCCGCCGCGTACGACGGCCCACCCCCGACTCGGGGTGTCTATAAAGTTACCGTCGCGCGAGCGAAACCCACGGACGCACGCGTTGGGCGCCGGCATGGCGGGTTGTGCGGAGCGATACGAGCAGCTTTTTTTGGCTCCGCAGCCGGTATGATTATCGTGATTGTACCGTAATTGTTAAATTAACTAACGCCCGCAGAGCGCGTTTAATATTCCGCATGAGAAAGGAGAGATCGGGTCACGGCACCGTGTGTGTCAACAACGGGGCTCATTGCGGGATATTCCACCATGGCGATCTTCACTGTTTCCAGCGCAGCCGAACTCATGGCTGCGGCATCAAAGGCAGCCGGCGGCGACACGATATTGTTAGCACCTGGTACTTACAGCAGCGTTTCTCTACGTGGTATCAACATTAATGGCCAGGTGACTATTACTTCGGCTGACAAGACGAAGCCTGTTGAAATCAACGGCCTTGCCGTGAACGGATCGAGCGGGTTCACCTTCTCCAACCTGGTCCTGGCGGACAAGGATGCTTCAACCCTGTATGATTTCAGCGTCAAGCAGTCGAAGAATATCAATTTCGACAGTGTTTTGGTCAAAGGGCCTGACGGTGCCACCGGTTACAACGCCGCCCCCTTCATGGTGCGTGACAGCAGCAATATCACGATCACCAACTCCGAATTCACGCACGCCCGCTACGGCCTGAGCATGCTGGATAATAATGGGGTGACCCTGAGCGGCAATTACTTCCACGACATTCGGACCGACGGCATTCGCGGCGGCGGGAACTCGAATATCAAGATCGTCAGCAATTTCTTCACGGATTTCCGTCCGGCGGCTGGTGATCACGCCGACGCGATCCAATTCTGGACCACCAACACCACCACCAGCGCCCAGAATATCACGATCAAGGACAATGGCTTCGTCCGCGGTGACGGCGCCGCGATCCAGGGCATTTTCATGCGCGACGAAGTCGGCAACCTGCCCTACAAGAATGTCGTGATCGACGGCAACTTGATCGTCGGTGGGTTGTACCACGGGATCAGCGTCACCAATGCCACCGATCTGACCGTCAGCGGCAATTCGGTTGCCGGCTTTACCGACCAGAAGTCTTGGATTTCGGTTCCGAGCGGCGCAACCCTTACGAACAACAAGGCCGAACTCATCATCTACGCCGGCCAGATCCAGCAGAGCGTGCCGGGCAACGAACTCATCAAGCCGGTCTATGACCAGGGCGGCGCCCTGATCAATGCGTGGCTGTCAGAGCACCCGGAAGCGCGCGAGGCGCTGGGTTACCTGGCGCCGACCTCCGAACAGATGATCGCGCTGGCAAGCTTCGCCACGACCGCGTCGACCACACCGCCTCCGGTCACCACGATTAACGGCACCGCCGGCGACGACAAGCTGAAAGCGGCCGTGGTTGGCGACAGCGTCCTGCTTGGTGGTCAAGGCAATGACATCCTGACGGGTGGCGATGGCCATACGCGAATGGAAGGGGGCACCGGCAACGACATCTATTATGTCAACTCAACGCGCGATCTGGTGGTCGAACGCGCCGGCGAGGGCACCGACACGGTCTATACCAGCATCGACTACACGCTGACCGACAATGTCGAGACGCTGCGCGTAACCACGGCCAACCTTACGGTCCACGGCAACGCGCTCGACAACAGAATGGTCGGCAGTGACGGTGTCGACGTGATCTACGGCGAGGATGGCAACGATTCGCTTCAAGGGCTGGGCGGCAACGACATCCTGGTGGGCGGCGCCGGCAATGACAATCTGTCGGGCGGCGACGGCAGTGACGTCCTCGACGGCGGCGATGGCAATGACAGCCTGAACGGTGGCATCGGCGAGGACTGGCTTTATGGCGGCGCCGGAAGCGACACGCTGGAAGGCGGGGCCGGGGATGATATTCTGAGCGGCGGAAGCGGCGCGGATATGTTCCAGTTCCGCAATGACTCGCTCGGCTTCCAGGATGTTATCACCGATTTCAACCGCGTCGAAGGCGACCGCATCGGTCTGTCGATGATCGACGCCAACCAGCTGACGGCGACCGACGACGCCTTCCGCTTCATCGGCACGGCCGCGTTCAGCAACCGCGCCGGCGAGCTGCGCTACTCGGTGAGCCAGGAAGGCGCCCTGGTGGAAGGCGACGTCAATGGCGACGGTGTCGCGGACTTCTCGGTGATGCTCCAGGGGGTGACGCAACTGACCGCGAGGGACTTCATCCTCTAATCGCGCGTTCACATGCCAGACGACGGCCGGGCATCAACCGCCCGGCCGTCAACTTTTGCGGTCGGAACGATGTGCCGTCCCCGCGGTTCTTGCCGCATTGCGGAAAAAGCCGGCGGCGATGGGTGGACAGGCGCGGATTGCCGCGCCATCAGTCGCACGGCAAACGACGAACGACCAAAAGGGCGGCAGCATGAGCGACATCCGTGGCGCGCCGCGCCCCATCACGATCGGGATGCTCTGGCACTCGCTCAACTCGGGCAATTTGGGGGTTGGCGCCCTCACCGCGGCAAATATCGCCCTGGCGCGGGAAGCGGCGATCGCCGAGGGGCTCACGCCCCGGTTCGTCGTGATGGCGGCTCGCGATCGCGGCACCGCGGCGATGACCGTGCCCGACACCGAGGTGTTCACCATCGATCGGCGCGCGATCACGGGCCGATCGGGCTTTTGGCGAGCCGTGGGCGGGGTTGATTGCGTTCTCGATATCGGCGCCGGAGACAGTTTCGCCGAAATCTATGGACCACGCCGCTTCTTCTTCATGATGGTCACCAAGGCGATGACGCTTACGCGGGGCGTGCCGCTTCTGCTTGCGCCGCAGACGATCGGGCCGTTCACCAAGCCAGCCTATCGGCTGCCGGCGGCGGCGGCGATGAACCGCTGCGTCGCCGTGTTCGCGCGCGACGAGACCTCGCGCACGGTCGCGGCCCAAATGGCGCCGCGCACCCGGGTCGCGCTCTCGGTCGATGTCGCCTTCGTCCTGCCATATGACGATCGCTCGGCCGAGCGCGGCGGCGCCAAGCTGCGCATCGGGGTGAATGCGTCGGGACTGTTGTTCGCGGAGGCTGAGAGCGGCCGCAATCGCTTCAGCCTTTCCTACGACTATGCAGCCTTTACCCGCGCGCTGCTGCAACGGCTGAGCGCGCGCGATGATGTCGAGATCCACCTCGTGCCGCACGCGACGAGCAACACCAATCCCGGCGACGACGATGGCGCGTTGGCCGATCGGCTCGCAAGCGAGTTTCCCCGCGCGATCCGCGTTCCCAATTTCGTCGATCCGTCGGCGGCCAAAAGCTATATCTCCAGCCTCGATCTGCTGATCGCGGCGCGGATGCACGCCTGCATCGGCGCTTTTTCATCGGGAACGCCAGTCGTGCCGGTTGCGTATAGCCGCAAGTTCACGGGGCTGTTCGGCTTGCTCGAGTATGAGATGATGGTGCCGTTCACCGGAATTGACGTCGATGGCGCGCTCGCGCGCGTTCAGCAGGCCATTGACGATCGCGCCGCGCTCGCTGCCCAGATGCAGCGCGGCATGGCCAAGGTCGAGGCGCTGCTGGACGTTTACCGCGCGGAACTTCGCCAACTGTTCGCACGCGCGGCGAAGCCCGCCTCGTGACATTGGGATCACCAACCGTCGCCCGGGTGCTCAAGGCCGACATGTGCAGCGGCTGCGGGCTGTGCGCGGGTATCTCGGAAGGCGCCATCGCGATGGCGATGCAGCCGCCGGGATTCGCGCGCCCGGTCGCGCGCGGGCCCGTCAGTGCGGCGACGGAACGCGTGATCGCCGACAGCTGCCCCGGCGCGCGCGTCGCGCCTTGGGCCGCCGACCCCGACCGGCACCCCTATTGGGGAGCTGCGCGGCTGACGATGACGGGGCAGGCCGTCGATCCGGCGGTTCGCTTCGCCGGTGCCTCTGGCGGCGCGCTTTCGGCGCTCGCGATCCACGCAATCGAGAGCGGGCTGGTCGACCGGGTGCTCCATGTCGAGGCCGATCCCGATGATCCGACGGGCAATCGCCTGCGCTGGTCGCGCGGCCGGGACGAAGTGCTGGCGGGCGCGGGCTCGCGCTACGCCGCTTCCTCGCCCCTTGAGGTGATCGACGCGGCGCTGGCGGAAGGCGGGACGTTCGCCTTTATCGGCAAGCCTTGTGATGCCTCGGCGTTGCGCCAGCTCGGTCGCCATGATCCGCGCGTCGCGGAGCGGATACCGCTCATTCTGTCCTTCTATTGTGGCGGCCTGCCGAGCCGGGCGGGTGCCCACCGGGTTGTGCGCGCGATGGGGCTTGAGCCCGATGCCGTCACCGCCTTCCGCTATCGCGGCAATGGCTGGCCAGGGCTCACCGTCGCCGAAACGCGCGACGGCCGCAGCGCGACGATGCGCTATGCCGATAGCTGGGGAGCCCATCTAAGCCGCGAAGTACAGTTTCGCTGCAAAATTTGCCCTGACGCGGTTGGCGGCGTGGCCGATATCGCCTGTGCCGACGCCTGGTATGGCGATGCGAACGGCTATCCGAGCTTCGAGGAACAGGACGGCCGAAGCCTCATTCAGGCGCGCAGCGAGGCTGGCGCGGCGCTGGTGCGCGCCGCGCTCGCAGCCCGCGCGATAACCGCCGAGCCGCTCGCCGAGGCCGAGATCGACCGGATGCAGCCTTCGCAGGCCAACCGCAAAAGGCTGATCGTGGCGCGCACAACGGCGTGCCGCGCGGTCGGCCGTTCGGTGCCGGTGATGCGCGGTCTCGACGTTGGTAAGGCGGCGCGGCGCGCACCGTTAGGGCTACAGCTGCGCAATTCCATGGGAACCCTGTTGCGCATCTTGAGGAGCGCTTGAACCCGCGTTGACACGGTCTCCCCCTCGCCGATATCACAGCATTATAAGGGGAATTATTTTGTCCGGACGCCTCAATCCAGTCGGCTGGGCGCGGTTATCCTCGCCCGCGATCGCGTGCTTCATGATGGCGTGGGCCTTGCCCGCTTGGGCGCAAGACGAAACCGCTCCAACCGATGATTTCGGCATCGCCGCGCTGACACCGAACAACATCACCGGGGTAAGCAACGGCGCCGTCCCGCGCGCGATCGACATCCGCGCCGGATCGGACGTCATCTACGACAGCAATCTGGCACGCGCCAACGCCGGCGGCGCCGCGGCGCGTGGCCTGGTGCGCGAAGACGCGCGTTTCACGCCGCGCGTTTCCGCCAACATCACGCTTCCCAAGGGCCGCTGGGTGTTCGCGCTCAACGCGCTCGCGGGATATGATTTTTACATCCGCAACACCCAGCTCAATCGGGAGCGCGTTTATTTCTTGGGCCAGGCGGGCGGGCAATTCAGCATCTGCGATATCGGCAGCCAGGTCGGGTACGCGCGACGGCAAAATGATTTGCTCGATCTCGCGATCATTCCCGGTGACACCCGCGCTTCGACCGTCAATGTCCAAGACACGGTACGGGTCGGCGGGAACCTGGCCTGCGGGCGGGGCCTGTTGCGTCCTAACAGCTATGTAGAATATCGAAGTTCCAGCAACAGCACCGCCGCACGCCAGATCGCTGATGTCGATGCGGTTATCTATGGCGGCGGCCTGACCTATACGTCGCCCAAATTGGGTTCGATCAGCGCGTTTGTCGGGCGCGTTGACTTTAACTTTCCCAACCGCGGCGGCGTGCTTGCCGCCGTCCAAAGTTTTGGCGCTAGCCAATATGGCCTGCGGTTCGATCGGCGCCTGGGCGGTCGGCTCCAATTGTCGGGACAGGTCTTCTACACCGATGTCGACAATATCGCTGGCCTGGGAAGCCGGTTTAATGGCGTCAATTGGGAGCTCGCCGCCACCTTGCGGACGGGTAGCCGCGGCCTGTTGAGTTTCAACACGGCGCGGCGGCTGGATCCGTCGGCGGCGTTCAACCTGCGCCTCGGCGAAATTTCCCTTTATCAACTGCGTTTCGATTATGCGTTAAGCCCATTGCTGCAGGCGACGCTGAGCGCGCAGCGACGGACGCGCAACTTTCAGTCTGACCCGGCATTTCCGCGGCTCGTGCTGCTCACGGACGACACATTGAGCCAGATAAGTGCCGGCCTCGTTTACAATTATCGGCAGCGGCTCCGCCTCACGACGAGCGCGAGCTACGTCGAACGCAACGCGAGCGCGACGCTTTACAACTTCCGCGCGGCGCGAGTGAGCGTCGGGGCGTCAATCACGCTTTGACGCGGCGTCCAGCCAGCGTGGCACGCCGCGCTGGCCGAGCAGCCCGGCCCACCAGCCCTCGATCGCGTCAAGCCATTGCCGCCACGCGCCGCGCCGAGCGAAACGCCCCGCGCCGAGCGCGAAGCTCGCCACCGCGGCCACCGGCAGCAGCCAGGGCGTGGTATCGCGCACGACCAGCAGCTTGTTGCGCTCATCGAGATAGATTGGCAGCCGCGGCCGCGCCCGGATCGCAGTGGCAGAACCGGTCGAGCCGCCCTGATCGTGGCAAAGCCGGGCGGCGGGGGCAAAGCCCAGCCGCAGTCCTTGCGCCTTGGCGCGCAGACACCATTCGATCTCCTCGGCATAGAGGAAGTAATCCTCGCGCATCGGACCGATCGTGGCCACGAAGCGGCGGCCAATGAGCATGCACGCGCCCGAGATGTAGTTCATCCGCTGTTCGATCGCTCGGGCATCCGGCAACTGATTCAGCGAGGTGCCGCCTGCCAGCGATTCGGCACGGGCCAACCATGGACGCCACCGCCCGCCGCAGCTCTGAACATGGCCGCGGCGATGATAGAGTATGCCCCCCACCGCATCGCAGTCGCCGCGATCAAGCCGATCGAGCAACGCGCCAAGCGTGTGGGGCTCGACCTCGGTGTCGGGGTTCAACACCCACCACGCGCGGGCCATTGGCCGTGCCGCCATGCACTGATTGACGCCGCCGGCATAGCCCAGATTGCCCGGCGCCCGCAGGCACGTCACCGCCTGGCCGGCCGCCAGCTGGGCCGGCACCGCCGCGCACAGCGCCGCGTAAGCATCAGGCCCGCCATTCTCGCAGATCACGACCTCATAATCGGCGAACTCGCTGGCGCTCAACGCCGACAGGCACTGGACGATCTGGGCCGCGTCACGAAAGGCGACGATGCACACGGCCACAGGCGTCAACAGCGCGTTCATTTCTGCTCTCCCCTTGGGCGCGGAGCAAACGCCAGCAAGGATCGTTCGATCCCGAATGTTACCGCCCCGCCAAGCCGAAACGCGAAGCGGATGACCGACCGAAGCGCCCCTTTGAATACGAAAAAGAGGAAACCATGGACGACGATCACCGTCGCCAAGATCGAGACGAATAGGAAGATGCTTTCCTTGCCTGGCAGCGATCGCCCGGCGGGAAAATACAGCAACGTCAGCACCCAGCCATGCATCAACAGCATCGCCAGCGATTCATTGCCGAAAAACGCCGCGACCCTGCCCGGCATCGTGTCGGCGGTCCGCCCCGAAACCCACAGCAGGAAGGTAATGAACAACAGCTGCTCCGCCACATAGACCGGAAACGATCCATATTGGCCAACCATCGGCTGTGCGACAAAGGCGAGCTCGCAGGTGAAACATGGCCCTTCGGCGAACAAGCCCGGCCGGTTGAGCCATGCGACCAGCAACGTCGCGGGCAAGGCCAGCAGGCCAAGCGCGGTCGGGATGCGACGATCGATTGCGACACGCATGCCGATCAGGAAGAACAATGTCGCCGTCGGCCAATTGCGCCATTCGTAGAAGTTATCGGTCCAACCGCGCCAATCCGCCGTCGCGATCAGGGCACCGGAAATGACGAGGACGAGGATGAGCACGAGCCGTGCGCGCAGCATCAGATAGGCGGACAACCGTGCGGCGGCGAGAACCACGAAAAACCAGGCGACGAAACTGGCATAGCCCGTTCCAACGGCGATCGGCTTCAGCGCGATGTGCGCCAGCCAGCGCCAGCCATACCAACGCGGTGTCGTCGCGAGATCGAACGCGATCGCGCCGAGATGCGACAGCGCCGCCAGGATGACGAGCACGATCGACGGCTTGATCGCGGCAAGCCAGTGCTTCCGGTTCAAATGCGGCGCCGCCATCCCGCTGAGGAAGAAAAAAGCGGAAATCTGCGGCGCCAACAGTTTCAGCTGCGCGCCCGCGGCCATCGCCTGCGCCGGATTTGCGCCCATCGACTGGAAGACACCGTACAGGGCATGGACGTAGAATACCGCGATCAGCAGATAGCCGCGCGCCACCGCGCCACGGTCCGCCGCGGAGGCACCGGTGGAGATCACAGGTCGGCGCGGGCCCATTGACGCCGGGCCTCGGCAAGCTGCGCGTCGAAGTTGCGCACGCCCACATCCGCCCAGCCTGGCGCCCGGCTGTCTTCCCCGAAGATGAGCGGCAGCAGCGCCCGCGCCCCGAGCCGGGCGAGCAGCGCGGGACGGAAATGCCGCGCGTCCCAAGGCTCGACGCCTGTTTCGTCGGGGAGCAAGGCGAGTTCGTCGCCGCGCATCATCACCCGCACCGCGCGGGGACGCGCCGCCGCCAGTTGCGCTTCAACGGCGGCGAAACCATCGGCCAGATCAACGGCGAGCGGCGCCGGCTCCGATCGTTCAGCCTGCGCCTGGAGTTTCCACCAGTGATTGCCAAGCACACTCGCGGCGCCCCGCAAATAGGCATAACGATGGAGCCGCGCATGGAGCGGCCAGAAGGCCTGTCGCCAGCCCAGGGCGTTGAAGAGGCTGAGCGCCGCGATCGCCACCGGCAGCAGCCATTCTAACGGGCGACCCTTGGCGCTACGAAAGACCAGACGCAGAAGGCGACCAGGGTTGCGCGCGGCATGTTGCACGACCGGCAACGTGGTGCCGAGATGGGGATGTTTGAGTGCCATCAGCGCGTCCGATCGCCCCTCCTCGCGCGCGCGCCGGAACGCGCTGTTGAGCGTCGATGTCTGATGCTCGTGATGCCAACCCAGCGCTTTTGGCGCGTAATGCAGCCTGATCCCCTGCGCGAAGATCCGCACGCCGAGCTCATAATCCTCCCGCGCACGGGCGAACTGTGGATCCAGCCCGCCCAGCGCCTCCCACTGCTCCCGCGCGATCGACAGGTTGCCGGTCAAGACGTCGCGGAAGGTGAAGCGGTGGCCGGGCTCCGCCAGCGCGGCGAAATGCTGGTGCCACCACAGCCTGATCATCTGGCGAAACGCGTCGCGCGCCACATGGGGGGCGGGAGGATAAGGGCCGATCACGACGCCCCCGGGATTGGCGGTGTGGGCCTCCGCGTGGGCGAGGACGAGCCCCGGCGTGGGGATGACGTCGTCGTCCAGGAACAGCAGCAGCGGCGCGACCGCCGCCGCCGCCCCGGCATTGCGCGCGACCGACGGGCCGAGCCCCGGTCGCTCGATGATCTGCAGCGGGATCGGCCCTTGATACCCCCGCAACATCGCCTGGGTGCCATCGACGCAGCCGTCCGCGACTGCCACCACCTCGAACGCAGGGGTGCCAGGCAGCTGCGCCTCGAGCGCGCCCAGCATCGCTGCCATCAAGTCGTGGCGGTTGTGGGTGGGAATAACGATGCTGATCGCGACGTCAGCCATGGCGGGCCCTTCGCCGGGCCTCGAAATATCGCCGCGGGCCCGCCATGGCGCCGCGCGCCTGCGCTGCGGCGACGTTGAACGTCAGCCGCTGATCCGGATAGTGTCGGCTGCGCCGCAACTGCGGGATCTGGTTGCGAAGCCATTTGGCGATCATCACCAGCACGCGCGGGTTGCGTTCGTACAGCAAGGCCTTGGTCAGCACCGCGAACGACGCACACTCATAGCCGAAAATCTGCTGCTCAAGCTCTTCCATGGTCCGGCGATGCCGGTGCCAGTTCAGCGCCTGCGGATCATAGGCAATGGCATAGCCGGCGCCCAACACGCGGCGGAACAGGTCGGTGTCCCCGCCGGCAAGCGCGCGCGTCCCGGCGTCAAGCGCGGGATCGAAAGGACCGATCAGCGCGACCGCCGAACGACGCAGCGCCATGTTGACCCCGGCACCGGCGTGCCAAGCCAGGAACGGATCACAATTGCCGCGGTGATAGACCATACGCTTGAAGCCGCGCGTAAAGCCGCCGACACGCTGAAAGGCGATCTGCGCGTCGCTTTCGAGCTCGATCGCCATGGTAAGACCCGTCGCCGCCAGCACCATCGGATCTTGAAAATTGCGCAACAGCGTGGCCAGCCAAGCGCGATCGGGCGCCGCGTCATCGTCGATGAACGCGACGATCTCGCCGGTAGCCTCGCGCAAGGCGGTGTTGCGGGCGTTGTCCAGCCCGGGCTTGGGTTCCCTCACATAGCGCACGCCTGGAAATCGCTCGACTAGGTGGCGCGTCGCCTCGGTCGAAGGAGCGTTGTCAATCACCAGGATGGGCGCCTGGTAACTCATCGCCATCAAACCGTTCAGGCAGCATTCGAGGTCGTCGGTGCGATCGCGCGTGCAGATCGCCACGGTGGCATCGGGCAGGGGATGCGGCGGGGGTGCCTCTGGCGCGAGCCCCATCCCGTGCCGCAGAAACGCCTCCCAAAAGGCGGAATCGGCATGCTCCAGCAGCGCCGCGCGCAATTCCCTGCCGGCGGGCAGCGGTGCGCGAACGATCGCCTGGCCGGCGGGCACGCCCGCGACCCGAAGCAGCACCACCGCCCCGTCATACCCATCCAGCTGATCGAGCGCTTCCGGGAACGCATCGATATCCAGATCGAGCGCCGCCAGCTTCATCGCCGCCCCATCCCCTCCGCTGTCGACTGGACGAGGTCGGCCGCGCGCTCGCTGTGCCAGCTCAGCGGCGGGTTCACATAGCCCTTGCTCGTGCCGCGCCCGGTAACGCGGACCGGGTAGGTTTCGGCGTGATAGTCATAAACCTTCGCCCAATCGCCGGAGAACAAGCCCACGGTGACGCGGTAATCCTCCGGCGCCAGATCGAGCCGGGTGATGCGCAGGGCGATCGTGCCCGAATCGCCGCGTCGCTCAAGAACAACGTCGGCCAGCGCGCTGTTCGTCTCGAAGCAGCAGCTGTCGTCGCGCGCGTATATGCCGATAACCGCGATCGGTGGTTCGTCGACATGGACGTAGCGATAGTCCATTTCGATCGTCAGCCCGTCGCCGGCGCGGATTGCCCCTGTCGCGATACCTTCGGGCGTCGAGAGCCGCACCGCCTCGATCAGCATTTCACCCGAGCCGAAGCGGTTGACTTCGGGCACCAGGCGCGCATGGGGCAGCGGCGCGAAAGCAGGCGGGGCGCCCTCGTCATCGGCGACCTTGGCATCCACCGAGGCATCGTACAGCGCCATCGTCTCATCAAGCGGGCCGTAAGCGACCAGCCGGCCGTGATCGAGCAGAACGACATCGTCGCACAGCGCCCGGATCTGGCTGTCGTCATGCGACACGAGGAGGATGGTGCTGCCCGCCGCGCGGATTGCCTCGACCCGGCGGAGGCATTTGCGCTGAAACGCCAGGTCACCCACCGCCAGCACTTCGTCGATCAGCAGGATTTCGGGCTGGACCGTCACCGCGACCGCGAACGCCAGCCGCATCCGCATCCCGGTGCTGTAGGTCCGCACCGGCGCGTCGATGAATTCCTCGAGCTCGGCGAAGGCGACGATCTCGTCGAAACGGGCGTGAACCTCGGCCCGCAGCATCCCGGCGATGACCCCGAGGAGGTAGACATTTTCGCGCCCGGTCAACTCGTCGGTCAGGCCAACGCCGATGTCCAGCAACGCGCCGACCCGGCCATTGACGCGAATCTGCCCCTCATCGGCGGTGCCGACACCGCCAATAAGCCGAAGCAGGGTGGATTTGCCGGCGCCGTTCAACCCCACCACGCCAACCGCCCGGCCCCGCGGAATGCTGAAGCTGATGTTGCGCAGCGCCCAGAACGGCTCGCGCTTTGGCGCCCGATAGCCCGACAGCAACCGTCCCTTGAGCGAGGACGGACGGCCGCGATCGCGCGTCGAGAAGCGCTTGCCCAGATTCTGAACCGAAATCGCCGCCCGCATCACAACGCCTCATCAAAGCGACGGCTCGCGCGCAGGTAGCAGGCGATGCCCAGCGCCAGCAGCGGAACGGCGATCAGCAGGGTAAAGCCCAGCGTTATCGGATTGGGCCAAGTGCCGTGCACGAAAATCGCCCGATACCCCTCCAGCAACCTGGCGATCGGGTTGTAGACGTTCAGGAAGGCGAAATCCCGGGTCCGCTGGATCGGCCGATAGAAAATCGGCGTGATGAAAAAAATGATCGACATCGCCATCTGCACAAGATGGTCGGTATCCCGAGCGAATACTTGCGCAACCGATAGCAGATACACGACGCCGAGCGTAAATATCAGCTGCAGAATGATCATTGCCGGCAAGGCGAGCAGCGGCCAGCCCGGAAATCCCGCCTCGATCGTGGCCGAAATAACGAGCAGCGGCAGCGCGATTAGGAAATGCACACCCTGGCTGATCACCGGCATCACCGGCAGCAGCGGCAGCGGGAAGCCGGGTCGAAGTGCCAATTCCTTACTGTCGGTAACGGCGCCAGTGCCGCTGGTGACCGAACTACTCAGCCAGCTCCAGACAAGCACGCCTGTAAAGACGAAGGTAGCATAATGTTCGATCCCAAGTGGCAAGATCTGGCCGAAGACGATCGTGAAGACAGCCAGCTGGGTCAATGGCTTCATCAGCGACCAACCAAGCCCGATGAACGAGCGGTGGTAGCGCAATTTCAGGTCGCGAATGACGAGCTCGGTGAGCAAATCCCAACCATGACGATAGCGGTACGCGGTCTGCATGATGATCTACGCTCACCCCGTTTTCACGCTCGCCATGGCAAGGGCGCTACCGCATTGCAACGTCAATTGCGTCAAGGGCTCCCTCTTAGCTAGGTATGTTTTTGGCGTAGGGAAACCGCCGCAGCGAGGGAGCGAGCGTGGTAGGAGCCGGTACCGGAACTGCGGATCGTCGCACGGCCGTGTCCGTCGTTATCCCGGCCTATCGCGCCGCGGCGACGCTGCCCGCGACATTGGCTAGTCTCCAGGCTCAAAGCTTCGCCGATTGGGAAGCGATCATCGTCAACGATGGCGACGACGCGGCGACCGGCGCGGTCGTCGCACCGCTATTGGCGAGCGACGGGCGCTTCAAGCTGCTCGCCCAGCCCCAGTCGGGCGCGGCAGCCGCGCGCAACGCGGGCCTGGCGGTGGCACGCGGCACGTGGATTCAATTCTTGGATGCAGACGATCAGCTGTCGTCCGACCATCTGGCTCGCATGATGGCGGCCACGGCCACATTGCCCGATGTCGATCTGGTTCATTGCCGCTGGCAACGTTTGGCCGGCGATCTGCCGTGGCGCGCCCCGCACAATATCGCCCCAATCGACGATCCCGTCCGCCTTACCGCCCGAACCTGTCCGTTCGCGATTCACGGCGTCCTTACCCGTCGTGCGTCGATCGAGTCGGTCGGCGGCTTCGATCCGACACTTCGCATCGCGGAGGATTGGGATTTATGGCAGCGCCTCGCCCGCGCCGGGGCACGTTTCGCGGGCCTGTCCGACCATGTCGTCGACGTAAGAGTACGGCCGGGTTCGCTATCCACCGATACCACGCGCCACTTGCAAGACGGGCTTCGCGTCATCCGGCGCGGCCATGGGGTGGAGCAGACCGCGCCGGCGGGACCGGTCGCCCCGCAAGCTATGCTTGCGGAAAGTATCTGGTCCTTCACGCTTTGGATCGCCGGGGCGATGATCGGGCGCGGTGGCGACGGCGACGCCGCGCTGGAGGAAGCGTCGGCACGGCTACCCCAAAATCTGTCCGCCTCGACGATCGCGCATATCCTTGAAGACGCGATGGCGGTCGGGGCTGGCCCGGCGCAGCCGCTTTGGCGGCGGTGGCAGGAATTCGCGCCGAAAGTGGCCACGCTGGCCAGCAAGATCGCGGCGCGCAGTGACGTGGACATGCTCGATCGGCAATTGATCCGCGGTATCGAGATCCTCGTCGCGGCCCAGGTTCCACCCGGCGCGGAAGCGCGCATTGGCCATATCGCCGTAGTACGACTCGATCCCACCCAGCCACTCGCCGATCGCCCGCTGCCGGGTGTCGATCGAATTCGCGTAACCGTCGCCTTCGGCGACCGCGTCTTTTGGACTTGGGATCAACTTTGTTTCGGCGCGCTTTCATTGAATACCCAGCTTGCGGGTATCAAGGGGCTGGACGGCCTGGACCTTCGACGCGCGCAACTGCAGGAACGGCTGCGCGAGGGACCGTTCGCGACCGGGTTGCCGCTGATCGCCGCGCTGAAGCGCTATGGCGAACTCCGGCGCTGCCGATCGCGCGACACGGCGGGGCACGACCCCGAGCCGCTCTATCGCAAGGTGCTCCCGCATCTCTTGCGCGCCGAGCAGCAAGGGCCGTTGGGCGACGCGGCGGACGGCAGGATCAAGGCGATCATGGCCGAGCAGCGCGCCAGTGTTTTCGGCGATGGCGGCCCGGTGATCGCGGCCGAGCCGGCACCGTGGATCGAGCCTGATTACGCCGATCCAGCCTATTGGGAATCGCTGTTCGCCAAGGCTGACCCGTGGGACTATCAAAACGCTTACGAGGCGCGGAAGTACGACCAGACGCTTGAATTGTTGCCCGACGGTCAGGTCCGACGCGCGCTGGAGATCGCTTGTGCCGAAGGGCTCTTCACCCGCCGCCTGGCGGCGCGTGCCGACGCGGTGCTCGCGACGGACATCGCGCCAACGGCGGTGGCGCGCGCGGCGGCGGCGGGCGCCGACCTGGCCAATTGCCAATTCCAAACGCTCGATCTGCTGACCGACGATCCGCCGGGCCCGTTCGATCTGATCGTCTGCAGCGAAGTACTCTATTATCTAAAGCCGGCGGCGTTGACGGCTTTTGTCGACAAGGTGGCACGGCATCTGGAGCCGGAAGGCTGCTTTGTGACCGCGCATGCCAATCTGCTGATCGACGAACCGGACAAGAGCGGTTTTGCGTGGCCGCACCATTTCGGCGCGCAGGGCATTGGCGAAATGTTCGCCGGCCACCCGGCGCTGCGGCTCGAGGCCGAGCTTCACACGCCGCTTTACCGCATCCAGCGCTTCCGCAAGACCGAGCGAACGGCGCCGCCGGACTGCCGGATCGCCGATACGGCGATGCCCCTACCGGAACGCGTGGCGGCGCAAGTGAAGTGGCGCGGCGGTCGAGAAGCGCCGACCGCCGCGGCGTGGCACGATTTTCCGATCCTGATGTACCACCGCATCGCCGATGACGGACCGGCCGCGCTGGCGCGCTATCGCACGACTCCCCGCGCCTTCGGGCAGCAACTGGCCTATTTGCGCGCGCAAGGGTGGCACGGCGTTTCCCTCGCGCGCTTAAGACGCGCCCTGCATTATCACGAACCCTTGCCCGAGCGATCGGTGATGCTGACCTTCGACGACGGCACCACCGACTTCCTCGACCATGCCGTGCCGCTGCTGCATCGCCATGGCTTTCCCGCCACCTTGTTCATGCCGGTCGGGCATGTAGGCGGGGCGGCGCGATGGGATGCGGGCTATGGACCTCCCGCCCCGCTGCTCGACTGGCCCGCGCTGCGGATGCTGCGGCATATGGATGTGGCCATTGGTGCGCACGGCGTCAGTCATGCGCCGCTCCCCGTGCTCGATGCGGAATCCATCGTGCGCGAGCTCGCGCTCGGCCGTTTCCGCTTGGAGCGAGAATTGGGATGCGCGGTGGACAGCATCGCCTATCCCTTTGGTGCCTTTGATTCCGTGCTGCGCCAGCCGGCGCTCGATACAGGTTACCGGTTCGGCTTCACCTGCTTCGACGGCATGGTGAGGGAAGCCGCGGACCCGATGGTGCTCCATCGGCGCGAGGTGATGGGGGGCATTGATCACGGCGCGTTTGAACGCTTGCTGGGGCTCGATCAGCCGATCGGGTAGCGCTGCCCGGGAGTGAAGCGATCCGCCAAGGCTATGCCGGAGGCGTCGGCGGCGGCCTGTTGCTGTCGCTGCCAGGCGAGCTGCTCTCGGACGGCCCCGGGCGCCTCGATCAGCAACAGGCGCGCGGCAAGCTTGGGGTTGCGCACGGCGACGCGCATCGCGACCGACAGCAAGGTCGCGGGGCGGCGACGGTGAACCGCTCGCCGCGTGAGCCAGCGCGCATAGCGACGCAGCCCCTGCGCCAGCAAGCGACGCTTGTCCGGATGCCGCCCCGCCATCTCATCGACAAACATCAACCACGAACGCAGCATCCGGTTGAGATCGCTCGACATGTTATCGGGCAATTGGCGGTAGCCGATATGGTGGTCTTGCGCGACCACGAACGCGTAATGTTCAGCGACGCGGGCATAGAACAAAATGTCTTCGCAGCCCTGGGCATTGGCGTTCCGAAGCGCGGGCTCAAAGCCGCGCGCGGCATCGAAGGCCTCGCGGCGGACCAGCGCGGCGCTGCCATTGCCGATGAAATTATCGACCATCAGCTTGTCGAGGACATGCCCTTCGATCACGCGCCCCGGCTCGCGATAGAAGATCCTGCTCTCGGCGTCGATCATCACGTACCAGCTGTAGCACAGCCCCACGCCGGGCCCCGCCGCCAATAGCGTCCGCTGCTGATCCGCCGTCTTGTCCACGGACCACAGGTCGTCCGCGTCGACGAACGACAGCAAATCGGATCGGGCGAGACGGGCGCCGTGATTGCGCGCCGCCGCCACGCCGGCATTTTCCTGCCGCACCAGCCGAAAGCGCGGGTCACGATCGACAAAAATCTGGGCAAGCCTCGCGGTATCGTCGGTCGACCCGTCGTCGACGATGATTACGTCCAGATTGCGATGGGTCTGGCTGGCAACGCTGCGCAACGTCTCGTCGATCCAGCGTGCCGCGTTATAGGCGGGGACAATGACGCTGACGAGCGGCTCGCTCATCACCTTAACGCCGCAACCAGGCGGTGCGCAGCATCGCATCGCCAAAGCGCCACAACCGCAGGCGGGCGAGCATCGCGAGCGCCCGGGCACGCTCGCCGGGATCGGCGAGTTCCGGGCTGGCGAGCACGCGGGGTGCATGCGCGGCGATCGACAGCGGCAATGCCAGGCTCCGCGCGAACCATTTCCATCGCCCACCCGGCTCCAGCAGCGCGAGTTCGAACAATTCGGCGTTCACGCGCTGCCATTTGCGGTGCAGCGCCTGCCAATCCGAGCGCGCCGGGTGGCCGATCACCGCGTCGGGTGCATAGGCCAAGCGATAGCCAAGATCGCGTGCGCGCCAGGAGAAATCGACATCCTCCGACATGCCGACGCGAAACCCGCCGACATGATCGAACATGGCACGCGAACAGAATAAATTGCCCGATCCCGTGAACTGCTTATCGCGGATATAGCTTTCGAAATTGAACGCGAAGACGGCTTCGAATGCCTCGGCGCCACTTCGCCGCCCGTCATGCTCGCGCGTTACCTTCACCCGCCCGCCGACAAAGTCCGCGGCGTCGAGCGCGGCTATCCCGGCGGCAAGCCAGCCGGGTTCGGCGACACAATCGGCGTCGATGAACGCGAGCAAGCGTCCGCCCGACGCCGCGACGCCCGCGTTCCGCGCCGGCCCCGCCCCCTTTTCGCGCGCGAGAATCAGCCGGGCGCGTCCCGCGATGCACGCCCCCACTGCCGCTTCGCCGCACGGGCTCATATTGTCGGCGACGACGATCTCGAAGCGCTCGCCGGGCATGGTTTGCGCCACCAGCGCCGCTAGGCAGCGGTCCAGCCGCGCAAGGTCGTTATAATGCGGGACAATAACGGAAATTTCAGTCATGCGACCGTGTTCTCGCCCCTTTCCCATGCCGCAGCGGCTGTAAGCGAGCGCCGCATGGGGATCAACTGTTCACGCCGCCTCCAACGCCCCACTCGCGAACGTGGCCCCACGCGCCGTCCCTGCCCGGTCAACGTCGATATTCGCCCGCGTCGCCGCACCGATCAGCGGTGAACCCGCGCCGGGGCGATAATCGCCGCCGCCGGTGCCGTCGCCCAGCACCGAACGATCCGCCACGAACTTGGACCAGGCATTGCCCTGGGTGCCCGAGGTCGAGGGATTGACCACCGCCGCCAGGCCCGGCCCCTGCGGGAAATTGGCGCCGCCGGTGCGCCGCGCAAGCACGTTCGCCTCGCAGTTGGTGCCATCCTGAAACCACAGATTGGTGGTGAGCCAGGGCCGATAGCCATAGTTGGGGGCGCCGCCATTGCCCGCCACGGTGGTGTCGTCGTAGAAATCGTCCTGCTTGGTCGGCAGCCAGTCGAAATAATTGTTCGCGACGCGACAATCGACGTGGATATTGTCGTTCACCAGATCGGGCGGATCATTGTAGAGCGTGTTGCTGCGCTCGCCGACCATCGAATTTCCCTCGATCAGCACATGGGTGAAGCGCTGCAGGCTGTTCTCGCCGATCGCCCAGAAGGGGCTGGGATCGGCGCCGATCCGCTCGGCAAGATTGTTGATGAACAGCGCGCGGACGCACTCGCCATAGGTTCCCGTGCTCCAGGTCGGCCAGGTGACGGCGGTGCTCGTGCTGCTCAGCATCCGGTTGCCCATCGCCACCCAATCAGCCTGGCTCGCGGCGTCGGTGCCGCCGGTCCAGCCACTCATCGCCGTGCAATCGCAGTTGACGATCGCGAGCGCGAGGATGTTGCGCGGCGTGCTGCTCGATCGCACCAGGGCGAAGCGCTGGTTGGCGCCGGTGTTCCCCCAGTTCACCACGGTCGAGCTGCCGATCGCGCTCTTGGTCACATAAATGAAGCTCGTCGCCTGGGTGTTGAGGAACAGGGTCGATGCGCCCTGCCCGCTCTTGGCCTCCACCTGCACGTTATCGAGCCACAGATTGGCGACGCCCGTCATCACCGAGCCGCCGACGTTCATCCGCAGATTGCGGAAAGCGAGCCGGTTGATCCGCAGATTGGGCGTCGAAGCGCTCGATTCCAGAATGCAGTTGGCGCGCGGGTTGGGGTCATCGGGATCACCGATCACGGTCGGCCAGCACTCGGTACTGGTGATGCCGGTGGTGATGGCGGTGCTGCCGCCGATCTGCGTCGTGCCGGCGGGGAGCACGATCGTGGCACCGTCGGTCATGCGCGTCAGCGCCGCCTGCCCGTTCGCCGCCGTAGCGCTGCGGTTGGCGAGGTAGAGCGCCTGGATCGCGCAGGCGACGCTGATCGGCTTGGAGGCCGCCGCGACCGCCTTGGCGGCGGCAAGGCTCGTCTGCACCATCGCCGCGCTCGCGGTCGCGGTGCCGTTGACGGGATCGCACACCACCCACGCCGCCGGATAGCGCGTGCCGGCGGGATCATAGGCCATTACCAGCGGCGCATCGGCGGTGGTGACGAAGCTGCCGCTGGCGGTGCTCTGCCCGCTGCCGCTGGTGCGCGACGGGCCGATCCAGGGGAAGATCGTCTTGTGAACGGTGATCAGGCCGGGGTTGAGCCCGCTCGGGTCAATATTGGCGCCCCAGCAGCGCACGCTGTCGCCATAGGCGGTGCTGGTGGAGGGCGCGGCCGCCCAGAAGCTCTTGGTGGTGGTGCCATCGGTCACATCGAAGCGCACCGCCGCCAGCCCCGATAGTCCCTCGGGATGGAGCGAGGCGGCCATCAGATCGACGCGGAAGGCGCCGGTTACGCGCTGGTTGGGCGGGGTGAGCCAGCGCCCGCCGATCACGGGGGCGGCGGCGACGGTGCTGTTGTTGGTGACGGCGACGCCGGCCTGTGCCGAGGCGCCGCTGCGCCAGTCGGCCAGCGCGGCAAGGCTGCACGTCTCGCCCGCATAGACGTAGCGGGAGAGGCGGAGCCGGATGGTGCGGGTGCCGTCGCCATTGTCGCGCTCGTCGAGCACATTGGCGTTCGGCGTGCTGGTGCCGGTGGGCACGATCGGCGTGCGCCGGCAGGGCTTGAGCGCGACCAGGCTGCGGGTGCGCGCGGCATTGGCCTGTGCCTGTCCGCCGCTGCGATCGAACCCGGCGCCCGAGGCGGCGAGGGTGAGCGCCATCTTGCTCTGCGCGTCGATCGGATAGCTCGCCCAGCTACCCGCGCTCACACCCGACAAGGTGAGCGCGAGAACCGTGCCCGATGCCTCGATCGCGGCGGCGGTGATCGGGCCGGGGTTGGCGGCGATGGTTATGGTAATCCCCGACACGCGCGGGCTGTTGGCGCTGTCGGCGAGCGCCTCGGTGAGGGCGATGTTGCTGCTACCGACGGTGCCCGTGCCGCTCCAGGCCCAGCTGCGCGCGGCGCCATTGATGGCAAGGCCGCTCGGCAGGCCGCTTGCGGTGATCGCGCTGCCTGCGGTGGCGCCGATGATCGCGCCCGAGGCGGGCGTGCCGTTGGTGAAGCTTGTCGCGGAAAGGCCAAGCGCGCCGAGATCGGGCTGCTCGAAGATATTGGTCACGGCGATCGTCAGCACCGTGTCTCGGGGAGAGTTGGTCGCGCCGGCGAGCGTCTCGCGAATGGTGATGCTGTGCGAGGTACCAGTCTCGTAATCGGTCGCGACAAGGCCAGCAACGATCGAACCGGCCGCCAAGGCGAAGCGCCCACCGGCATCCTCCACCAGCGAAAGCGCGCCACCACTCGTCCTCGCGTTCACGGCGCCGACCGGACTCCCCGGCGCGCTACCCTCGCGCAGGCTTGCCGGGGCCAGGGTGAGAGGCGCCAGCTCGACGCTCGGCGGCGGCGCGTCATCGAGCAGCGCGGGGGTGCGCCAGGCACCAAACCCAAACCCCGCCATCAGGCGTAACCAATCACGGTGACGGTGGTGCCCGTCGCGCGGACATGTGTGGCGCGAATGTCCAGCCGTTCGCCCTCCTTCACCGGATGCGCGACATCGACGTCACTATCGATCGCCCGCAACACGATCGTGCCTGCACCGCCGGCGCGCAGCGCCTTCGTGATGAACGGCAGGCGGTCGCTATCGTGGGGCGTCACCACAAAGCAACGACGCGCCGGCGCGATTACCGAATCAGCGGCGTCGGAAAGCGAATCGGGCATGGCTCGTCCTCCTAACTGGGCCTTCTGTTCTACTTATGTTCCGATCGTGTAGGAAAGGGCTTTTTGAAGGCCACTGTCCGCTTGGTCAGCGAGAAATTAACCGGCGGCCGTCGATAACGGCGATGCCCCGCTGCTTGGGAATGGACCGTGCCTTCGACACCCGCCTCAAACGCCACGCCGGCTTTCGCGCGCACGGCGATGCCAATTGTCCGCCGCGCCATGGCGGGGGTGGCGGTGGTCACGGTCGTGCTCAATCTGCTGCTGATCGCGGGCTCGATCTACATGATGCTGGTCTATGACCTGGTGATCCCGGGTCGCAGCCAGCCGACGCTGTTCGGCCTGCTGGCGATGGTCGCGCTCGCCTATGTCTTTCAGGGTGCCCTCGAACTGTTGCGCGGCCGATTGCTGCTGCACATGGCGCGCGGGGTCGACGCGACGCTGGAGGCGCCCGTCCATCGAATGGCCATGACGCTGGCGCGCGCCGCGCCGCAGATTGAGTCGGGCCAGCCGCTGAGGGATCTCGACCAAATCCGGACGTTTCTCGCCAGCCAGGGTCCCACCGCGCTGTTCGATCTCCCGTGGATGGCGTTTTTCATCGCGATCCTGTTTCTGCTGCACCCCGCGATCGGCGCGACCGTGTTGGTGGGCGGCCTTGTGCTGATCGCGCTCACGGTGATCACCGATCGCGTCACGCGCCAGGCCAACGCCCGGCTGCTGGCGCTCGCCAAGGATCGGCAGACGCTTATTGACAGTGCCCGGCGCCACGCCGAGGCGATCTATGCGATGGGCATGGGCGCAACGCTCGAACGCCGTTGGACCATCGCCAACCGTGCCTATCTCGCGCAGCAGGTTCGGCTCGCCGATCGTACCGCGATGCTCGGTGGGACGAGCCGTGTCTTTCGCATGTTCCTGCAGTCGCTGGTGCTGTCGGTCGGCGCGCTGTTGGTGATCAACGATCAGGCAACCGGCGGCGTCATCTTCGCGAGCTCGATCCTCTCGTCGCGGGCGCTCGCGCCGATCGAACTGGCGATCGCCAATTGGCGTGCGTTCGTCGGCGCCCGCGACAGCTGGCAAAGGTTGAAGCGCTCGGCGCCGGTACTGCTGGCATCGGCGCACCAAAAGTCGCTCTTGCCGCCCCCGGCCGCGAGCCTGGCAGTCGAAGCGCTGACATTGTGCGCACCGGGCAACGATCTGCCGATCGTCCGACAGGTGAGCTTCCAGGCAAAGGCGGGCAGCGCGATTGCCGTGCTGGGCCCCAGCGGCTGCGGCAAGTCCACGCTCATCAAGGGTTTGGCGGGAATATTGCCCGCCGCTGGTGGCGCGGTGCGGCTGGACGGCGCGATGCTCGATCAATGGCCGCGCGAAGAACTGGGGCGCCATATCGGCTATCTCCCGCAAAATGCCGAGCTGATTGCCGGCACGATCGCCCAGAATATCGCGCGTTTCGACCCGCGCGCCCGCGGTGAGGACATTATCGAGGCGGCGCGCGCGGCGGACGTCCACGGGCTCGTCCAGTATCTGCCACGCGGCTATAATTTCGACGTCGGCACCGACGGGCGCAATCTTTCGGCGGGGCAGCGACAGCGCATCGCTTTGGCGCGCGCACTATATCGCAATCCGTTCCTGCTGCTGCTCGACGAGCCCAATTCTAACCTTGATCAGGAAGGCGAGCGGGCTCTGATCAAGGCGGTCCTCGCCGCCAAGGGACGCGGCGCGCTGGTCATTCTGGTCGCTCACCGCCCGGCCGTGCTCGCCGCGATCGATAAGGTTGTCCTGCTCCGCGACGGCCGCGTCGAGGCCTTCGACGACAAGGATCGGCTACTGGGCCCACAGCCGCGCGACGAAGCGGCCGAGCCAAGGGTCGCCACCCCCTTCACCCTGCGCGCGGTGCCCGCATGACGTGGATCGAGCGCGACATGGCGAAGCCGGCGCCGGGCGGCAAGCGCTTGCAGCGCCGGCCGGCCGCAACGACGCGGCCCGGCGCGGGAGCACGCGCGGGGCTGAGTGGGATGCTGTTGGTGTCCGTGCCCATTTGGGGGCTCGCGCCCGCCCTCGCCCTCGCGGCGATGCTGCTGATCGATGTCGCGCTGCCCAGCCGGGAACCGAGCTCGATCCTTGGCGCCGCGCTTGCCCTCGCCGGCCTCGGCGCGGCTCGGCTGTTGCTCCACGGCCTGCGCCGCCGTTTGGCACGGCAGACGGCGGACGCGCTGCTACGGCCCCCCGGCACCCCCGAAACCGATGACGCCTGTCGCGCCTTGACGACGCTGGGCGGCGATCTGGCCGACGCGCTGGTCCAACCACTCGTGGCGGTCGTGGCGCTCGCGTTGCTCGACTGGCCGCTTGCGCTGGTCGCCACGTTCGGCGTGGCTCTCGTCTTCGGCGCGCTGCTGTTGCAGTATCGCGGAGAAGCGCTGCGCTGGCGCCAGCTCGCGCCATTTGCCGCCGATCGCGATGTCCGCTGGCGCCTCGCCGCCGCGAACCAGGCCCGACTCGGCGGCCTAGGGCTCGACGCGACCTGGCGAGCGCATTGCCACCAGGCGACGCTCGATCATGACCGTGTGCAACGCAAACTGGAGCCGGCGCGCCACCGGGCCCGGGATGCGCTGCGGGCGCTAGCCGTGCTTCTGCTGGCCGCAAATGCCGGTACGGCGGCCTATCTTGTCGCGCTTGATCGTGCCGAGCTTGGCGGCTTCGCCGCGGCGCTGCTTCTGTCGGGATCGGCGCTTGCCCCCTTGCTCATCGTTTCGCGGCAGGTTCCAGAGCTGCTTGCGGGGCGCGCGGCGCTCCTTGCCCGGCGCGCGACCGTCGCTCCGGTCGACCCTTTGCCCCTTGCCTTGCCGGCGCCCAGCCAGTCGCTGTCGATCGAGCATGTCACGCTCATGCATCCCGGCGCCGCGCAACCGCTCTTGTCCCAGCTCGACATTGGCCTGGTGAGCGGTGACGTGCTGGCCATCGCGGGCACCGCGGGAAGTGGCAAAAGCCTGCTGCTCCGACTGTTGACCGGAACCATCCGGCCGACCGCGGGAACGATCCGGATCGACGGCGCGGCGTTGGAGGATGTCGCGCGCGACGATCTTGCCCGTCACATCGGCTATATGTCGCAGCTTCCCCTGCTGATGCCCGGCACGGTTCTGCAGAATATCGGGCGGTTCGATCCATTGGCCGATCCCCGCGCCGTGATCGGCGCTGCGCGCTCCGCGGGGGTGCACGAAGCAATCCTGCGGTTGCCACAAGGCTATGAAACCGAGCTCGATCTCGCATCGGGCGCGCTCAACCCCAGCTTCATGCAGCGGCTGGCGCTGGCACGCGCCAGCTATGGCGATCCGTTCGTGCTCCTGCTCGATGCACCCGGTGCGTGGCAGGACCGCGCCGGGCTGAACGCTATCGCGAGATGCATCGTCCAACACCGCGCGCGCGGGGGGATCGTGGTGTTCACCGGCGTCGAGCCAGCGTTGCTCGAAACCGCCAATTTGCTGCTCGTGCTGGAGGCAGGTCGCAGCATCGAGTTCGGCCCCAAAAACGAAGTGCGCGAACGGATGGCCGCTCGCCACGCCGCGACCAAGGTGAGCCAGAAGCCCCGCACGCCCGCCGCGACCGCCCAGGATTCGGAGTAAGCCGATGTCGTACCAGTTTCCCGCGCTCGTCACGCCGCTGCCCGCCGCCGCGACCGTGGACGATGACCCAGGGCTCGCGCTCGGCCACACGCTCCGTTTGAGCCTGGTGGTGGTCGGCGCGCTGGTCGCGGCGCTGCTGCTGATGGGAACGGTGGTGCGAGTAAGCGGGGCGGTGATCGGCAGCGGTCGCCTGGCGGTCGCCACCAGCGTCCGCCGCGTCGCCCATCCCACCGGCGGCGTGATCGCTCAGGTGTTCGTGAAAGAGGGCGACCGGGTGCGCAAGGGCGAGCCGATCCTGCGCTTCGACAACCGCGTGACCGACGGCAGCGCGACCATGCTCGGCCAGACCGTCGAGCAGCTGCTCGCCAATCAGGCGCGGCTTATCGCCGAACGCGATGGCGCGGCGGCGATCGCCTTTCCGCCGTCCTTGGCGAACAACCCCACCCTTTCAGCGCGCGCGGCAATGGAAGAGGCGCGGCGCCAGTTCGCGCTGCGCCGCCAGCTGCGCCAGGCCGAAGCCAACGCCGCGCGCGAGCGCGTCCGGCAGGTACAGCAGCAGATCGCTTCGGTCATTGCCCAGCGCGGCGCCGCGAGCCGGCAGGTCGCGCTGGTCCGGCCCGAGCTCAACGCCATGCGCGAACTTTACGGCCGCGGGCTGGTCACGCTCAGCCGCATGAACCAGACCGAGCGCACCGCGGTCGAACTGGAAGGCACTGTTTCGTCGCATGACGCTGATATCGCGCAGATGCGCGCGCGCATCGCCGAGCTCAACCAGGCCGCGCTGGAAGCCGAACAGACGACGCGCACCCAGGCCGCCCAAGAGCTCGCCGCGATCCATGCCCAGCTGACCGACCAGTCGATCCGCTCGCTCGCGACCGCCGACGCGGCCGACCGGTCGCTGCTGCGGGCGCCCTATGCCGGGATCGTGGAGAAACTGGATATCGCCGCCGTGGGCGGCGTCGTCACGCCGGCGCAACCGGTCGCCGAAATCGTTCCGGACGGTGACCCGCTGATCGTCGAGGCGATGGTGAGCCCCAACGATATCGACCAGCTGCATCGTGGGCAGCGGGCGGTGGTTCGCTTCTCCGGGTTGAACCGGCAAACCACGCCGGAAGTCCTTGGTGAAGTTTATTTCATCGCGACTGAACCGACCGTCAACGAACGCACCGGCGCTAGTTTTTTCACGGTAAAGGTTCGCGTTGCGGAGAATCAGCTGCGCCGGCTCGGGGATGTGTCGCTGAAATCGGGCATGCCAGCGGAAACCTTTTTCGAAACGGGGCGCCGGTCGCTGCTCTCTTATCTATTTAAACCATTGATTGATCAGCTGAATCGAGCATTTCGAGACTAAAATCGCCAACCTTGTTTCCGCAAACAAGGATCATTAGTGTCCGCGCCGCAGCGTGGCCAGGGAGCAGCGCGAAAATGACGACTCTCGACAAGATAATAGAAATCGTTGCGAAACAATTAAAGCGCGAGCCAAGTGAGGTCACACCCGACATGGATTTGGCCGAAGCCGGCTATGAATCTCTTGACGTTATCGAAACAATCTTTGAAATTGAAGAAACCTGGGATCTCAACATCGATTTTAATGCCAATTCTGAGGACGCGGACAAATTTAAAACGCCCGCCAGGATTGCCGCGACCGTTGACGCCATGTTGGCAGCGCGCGTGTCCAAGTGAAACGCGTCGCCGTAACCGGGCTGGGCACGATATCGGCCGCCGGGCATGACGCCGCGACGACTTGGGAGGCCGTTCGCGCCGGCCGAACGGGGATCGGGCCGCTTTCCATCGAGCGTCAGGACATTTTGAATACGAAGGTCGCAGCCCAAGTTCGCGGCTTCGATCCCGAACGGTATTTCGACGATCGGCGGCTGCCAACGCTCGATCGCTTTTCGCAATTCGCGGTGGTCAGCGCACGTGAGGCGGTGGCGGCGGCGAAGCTGGAACCCGGCAGCGCGGCGCTGGCCGACGCGGGTGTTGTCGTCGGCGTCGGCGTTGGCGGGATGACGACAACCGACGATTCCTTCTGGCGGATTTACGGCCAGGGCATCAAACGTGTCTACCCCCTCACTGTGCCCAAGCTGATGTCCAACGCTGCCGCCAGCCAGGTTTCGATGGACTTGGGCGCCCGCGGGATGACGTTCGCCATCGCCAGTGCCTGCGCCTCGAGCACTCATGCGATCGGCGTCGCCGCGCAGTTCATCCGTACCGGCGTGGCAAGGATGATGCTGGCCGGTGGATCGGAGGCCTGCATCACCACGGGAACGGTCGCCGGCTGGGAGGCGTTACGCGTTCTTGCGCCCGATCAATGTCGCCCCTTCTCACGTAATCGCCTGGGACTGGTGCTCGGTGAAGGTGCAGCCATGCTAGTGCTGGAGGAGTGGGACCATGCCGTTGCCCGCGGTGCACCGATCATCGCCGAAATTCTGGGCTTTGGCGCCAATGCCGATGCTGGCGACCTCACCTCGCCGAACCCCGAGGGCGCGGCGGGAGCGATGCGCCTGGCACTCGCCGATGCCGGGCTTTCGCCGGACGCCATCGGTTATATCAATGCCCATGGTACCGGCACGTTGATGAACGACCGCGTTGAGAGTGGTGCGGTCCGCGCGATGTTCGGCGACGCGGCACCGCCGCCCATTTCCTCGTCCAAGGCTGTTCTTGGTCACACTCTAGGCGCCGCCGGGGCGATTGAGGCGGTCGTCACCATCATGGCGCTGCAAGCCCAAACCTTGCCTCCCACCGCATGCTGTGACGAACCCGACGACAGCCTTGGGATCGACATGGTGCCCAACCAGGCCCGTCCGGCCCAATTCTCGGCAGCGCTATCCAATTCCTTTGCCTTTGGCGGGCTTAACGCGGTGCTGGCGATTGGTGCGGCGACGACATAACTGCGCCGTTTTGAGACTCCTGTCGATTGGCTGATAGCACAACGTTATGAATTGAGATTATTTCGGCATAAGCAATGCGTGTTTTGGGGAGCCCCATGGGGAAGCGAGTTCTTATTGCGGGAGGCGCCGGCTTTATCGGCTCCCATATCGTCGATCGCTTGATGAAGCGCACCGATATGGAGCGGCTGGTCGTCGTCGACAATTTCTGGACGGGGCTGCGCGACAATTTGGCGCATATCCGAGATCCACGGCTGCATATCGCGCAAGCCGATGTCGAAAAATTCGCTACGCATGAGAAGTTCGACGAGATCCTCCATCTCGCCTCCCCCGCGTCGCCGCCCTGGTACATGCGCGAGCCGGTTCGCACCATTCACGCGAATGTGAACGGCGCGCTCAACCTGATCGAGATGCTGGTGCCCGGCGGGCGGATCAGCTTCACCTCCACCTCCGAAGTCTATGGCGATCCGCTTGTGACCCCGCAGCCGGAGAGCTATCGCGGTTTCGTCGATTGCACCGGCCCGCGCTCGTCCTACGACGAGAGCAAGCGCTGCACCGAAGCACTGCTGTTCGAGTGCCGTCGCACCCGCAGAACCGACATTCGCATCGTGCGCCTGTTCAACGTCTATGGCCCACGGACCCGCCCGGATGACGGACGCGCGGTGTCCAACTTCTTGAGCCAGGCGCTGACCAACGGCGAACTCACCATCTATGGCGACGGGATGCAGTCGCGCAGCTGGGGTTATGTCGATGATATCGTCGACGCGCTGGAACGCTTTTTCTGGCTTGAGCAGGACATGCAGTACCAGGGCCCGCTGAACGTCGGCAACGACCGGGAAATCCCGGTGATCGACGTGGCCCGCTTCATCGTTAGCCTCGTGCCCGGCACGCGATTGAGGATGTGCCCGCCGATTCCGCAAGACCCCACCAACCGCCGCCCGGACCTGACCCTGTGCCGGGAAGTTCTGCCCGGCTGGGAAGCCCGCATTTCCTATGAAGAAGGCGTGCGGCGAACGCTGGCGTGGTTCAAGGAGCAGATCGCCCACGGCGCGGAAACCGATGCGCCGGAGCCGGTGCGGCTGGCGGGCTGATCGACAGGGCGATCGACCGGCGACGCGCGCCGGCCGCGGTTGCGCCGCTCGCGCTAAATCAGCCCCAAATCTGCCGCCAGCCGCGCATCGTCGCACGCGAGCTGGTCGAGCCATGCCGCCGGTCGTCGGGTGGCCCAGGCTCCATCGCGTTCGTCGGTCGCGAATTCGGGGAATGCTCGGCCAGGCCCCGCCACGAGCGACGGAGCACGCCGCTCGCGCAGGCGCCGCGCGAGCGTGGCCGGATCGCGCAACGCGGCGATCGCTAGCGCCATCGCGTCGCCGCGACGCGCGCGGGAGATGGCGAGCCGAAGCTCGAGTTCGGCGCGCCGGCGACGAATCACGGGCTGCGCGGCCGCCGGTGCCTCGGCGGCCATGATGAGATAGAGCTGCAGGTGCGAGCGAGTCATCCGGCCCTGTTCACTCGCCATCGACCTGCGTCGCTGGCGGTAGCCGGTTAGGAAAGCTGGAACGCACACGAAGCGATAGCGCAACGCAAGACGGAGCTGAAACAGATAGTCCTCGCAACCTTCATTGCCGGCATCGCGCAATCCGGGATCATAGCCGATCGCGCGCGCAAGGTCGGTGCGGACCAGCGGCGTGCTGCCATTGGAGATGAAATTCCACGCCAAGTGCCGCAGCAGGCAATAGCCCTCGACCTGCGGATGAGGGGAGACGCCCAGAACTTGGCCGGCCTCATCGATGTGGCGGAACCAGTTATACACTAGCGCCGTATCTGCCGGGGCGGCCTCGAACGCCGCGACTTGGCGTTCGATCTTGGTCGGCGCCCATAGGTCGTCCGCGTCCAACGGCGCCACGTAGGCGCCCGCCGCAGCGGCGATGCCCCGGTTGCGCGCCCGCGCGACACCGCCATTGGGCTGACGAATCAGCCTGACGCGGGGATCACGCGCGGCCACCGCTGCGACGCGCGCGGCGGTATCGTCGGTCGAACCGTCATCCACGACGATGATTTCAAGCGCGCGATGCGTCTGCCCTCGCGCGGATGCCAGCGTCTGGTCAATCCAATCAGCCGCATTGAACGCGGGGATAACGACCGATACAAGCGATGCGGACATAATCTTCTCAATGAATACGAGCTAACGGGCTCGGTTTGAATGAGAGTGCGGCTCGAGAACGTTAGGTTGTTTTCGGGCACGGGGCGAGCAGGTGTGAAAACGCGATGCGAATAGCATATATTTCGGTCGCCACGCCTTTCTCGCGCGCCTCGTGGAGCGGCATACCCTGGTACAGCCACCGGGAAATCCTGCGGCGTTTTCCAGACACCCATGTGCTGGAAACGCCAAGGCTCGACCTGTTGACCGATCGGTTGGCGTTCGCAGAGCGGTTGGGCGTGCTGGTCCGCCGCCAACCGATCCTGACCTATCACTATACCCGGCTGATCGAAGCGCAGCTCGAAAGACTGCGTCCGGACGCCATCGTCGCCGTGGCTGCGGCGCACAAGCTGGCCTATATCAACCCGAAATGGCCGCTCATCTATGCCGCCGACGCAATGTACGCCACCATTGTCGACTATTATTCGAAATACGCCAATTTCAGCAGCGGCGCGCGGCGGCGTGGCAATATGGTGCAACGCGCCTTGATCGAACGGATCGATCGCGCGCTGCTCTGCTCGCAATGGGCGGCGGATGCGGCGCGAGAGACCTATGGCATGCCCCCGGAAAAGCTGCGGATAGTACCGATGGGCGCGAACCTCGATGCGGACCCCGGCTTCGAGCCGCCTAAACCCGGCCAGCCATTGCGGCTGCTGTTCGTCGGCTTCGCCTGGGAACGCAAGGGCGGCCCGCTGTTGCTTGAAATTTGGAAAGCGCTCCGGGCGCACGATCCGCTCGTCGAACTGCACATCGTCGGTGCCAGCCCGGCCGCTGCCCGGGGACTGCCAGGGGTGGTGCTCCACGGCCGGATCGACAAATCGGACCGAGCCGCCCATGCCCGATTGAGCGAGCTATACCGCCGCGCCAGCTTCTTCGTCATGCCCAGCCGAGAGGAGGCCTTTGGCATCGTTTTTTGCGAGGCTGCCGCATTCGGTCGGCCGAGCGTGGCGGCCGATACGGGCGGCGTGGGCAGCGTGATCCTGGACGGGGACACGGGCTTGCTGTTGCCGATCGATGCCAGCCCGGCAGAATATGCCGAGCGCATCCTGTCAGTCTGGCGGAACCCGGAGCGTCATGCCGCGATGTGCCATGCCGCCCGTCGCGATTATGAGCGCCGTCTCAACTGGAGCGCGTGGGGCGATGCCGTGGCGGAGGCGATAAAGGCAGTTGCCAAGTCGACTCATTCTCAGCCGGCGGGCGCGGCCAATTGAGCCGTGGCGCCCGCGCGTCAATCAAGGGGCAGCGTTTCTATCGCAACTGGATCACGGCGCTCGCCCGCAACTCGGCGCGAAGCCGCGCGACGGCGGCGGTCCGCGCCGCCTCCATCAGCAGCGCCCGCCCGCGCCTGCGCTGTTCGTCGAGGGGATCGGAAATGGACCAGCGCGCCAGCACAGCGATAACCAACGTCGTCGCACCGACCCGAAGCCGCAGCAGCCGGTCAGGCGGCAGGGCGGCCAATGCTTGGGCGTCCGCTGGGCCGAGCGCATCGCTGTCGATCATCGCGCGGCCACGCGCGAAGCCGAGACCTTGCGCGCGCATCCGCGCCGCGACGGCGTCCAGCGTCACGCCCTCCGCCGCCGGGCCGGGGGCGACCAACCGATCGACCAAATAGCCCGTGCGCGCGGCGAATCGCTGGGGATTGGCGGCGATGAAACGCGCGACCGCGTCGGCGCCGGGCGCGGGCACCGCGCGCTGGAAGCCATCATAGAGCGCCTCGGCCAGCATTTGCTCGGTACCACGCCGCATGGCCAGCTGCAGCGCCGGGTCGCGATCAAGCCTGGCGCGGCGCGCTGCCTGCGCTGCCAGCTTGCGATCGATCAGCCGTGCGATCAGCTGCCCGCGCGTAGCAGGGGTGGCCGCATCGGCCCCTGCCGCCGCAGCCTCGGCACGCAGCTCACGCTCGGTTATCTCAGTGCCGTCCACCCGCGCCACGACCTGTCCCGCCGGGGCCGCCGGGGTGCACGCCGCGAGCAGCGCCGGCAGCCAAGCGCCGCGCCTCACCGGCCGAGCAGCGCCTGCCGGCGCGCGGGATCGAGCGTGGCGACCAGCGCCTGATGGAAGTGCCGAAGCGCCGCTTGCGCCGGCCCGGCCCGCGCATCGACGATCGAAAGGCGCAACAGCATGCTGGTGGGCGAACGCCCGGCCAGATTGCCCTCGACCATCGCCCGACGCAGGGCGAAGCCGGTCGCCGGATAAGTGCTTTCGACCCGCGTCCAATAGAAAATCTGCTCGCATCGCGCCTCGCGGCGAGCCGTCATTGCCACCGCCGCCGCTCCTGCGGGGAATGGAGCCGGAAGGGGCACCGGTCGAAGCGACTCGATACCGTAGCCCGCCGCTGCGTAGCAGCGCTCGGGACGGTGCACCGCGATCCCGGCATCGCTCCGCGCTTGCGCGATCACCAGCATTACCGGCGGCACGCCGGCCCCTTCATACAAACGGCTGAGCACCTGCGCGTACACCCGCTCGCCGAGCGGCGTCGGCGGGGGGAGTACGATATTCTGCGCGACGCCTTGGACATATTCGCCGATCCGCGACGGCACGAGCGTATCGAGCATTGGCAGGGACGGCGCGCTCGCGGGGCGACGCAGTCCGGCCAGCACCGCGGTGCCGCCCAGCGCCCCGGCGATCAGCACCTCGCGACGGCCCACCCCACGTGCCACGGTCATCGCGAGCGTCCGATCAGAGGGGTGATCACCGCGTCGAGCATCAGCAGCCCGCCAAGCGCCAGGGCGAACAGCAACAGCCCGGCAAGATCGTGCAGCAGGCTTTGCGCCCAGCGATCGCCCAGCTCCAGCAGCACCAGCGCGATCACCACGATCCGCAACAAATTGGCCACCAAGGCGATCGGCAGCGCGGCGAGGGCGAGCAGCAGCGCGGGCCGCCAATCATCGGGATGACGCATGCGGCCAAAAACCACGCCGCACAAAGCAAGCGTGACGAGCGTGCCCAGCCCGGCGCACGCTGCGGCGACCTGCAGTTCATATTGCTCGACATAAAGGATCGGGGAAGCGCTCGCGGCGGCGATGCCGCCGCCGCGCAGCAACCAGGCCGCGCCCTTGGTCATCAGGACGATCAGTCCGTCGCTCATCGGCAGCACCATCGCGACCGGCAGCGGGGCGAGGCACGCGAGCAGGGCGAGCGGCGCTGCCGAACGGCGCAGCACGGGCATCCCATAGCGATCTCGGATCAGCGCCGCCGCGCAGCCGCAAACGGCGAGCCACGCCAGCAGGTGGATACCACCGGCCACCCCGATCCAATAGGCCGCGAGCAGCCACGGCAACAACCCGGGAAGGCCGCTCGGCGGCGTCATGACCGGTCGTGCCCGCGCGAGAACGTTCGCGAACCACCAGGAGACGCCAACGAGCAGAAACACGAAGCTGGCGCCGCTGCCCGCCGCGCCCGCATCGCCCGCGATCGCGACGAGGGGCGGCAAGGCAAAAATGCCGCCCGCGACCGCGACCAGCACCAGCCCGGCCTTCAATCGCGCGGTACCGGTCCAAATCCATGAAAAAGCTTGTGTTTGCATTGCCAACGCTCCCGAATTTGATAGCTTGGCACAGGCAGAACGCAAGTGCCGGCGGGACTTCTGGCGCTCGGACATGGAGCGGAGCGGGTTGGCGAAGGTGGCGTGAGCGCCGCCGAGCCGGCTTCGCTTGGTTGGGAGCAATGGGTAAGTGATCACGACCGGCCTGAAATCTTCACCGCCGACGGGGAAGCGTTCGGGCAAGCCTTTCCTATCGCTGCTCGGCGCGGGCGCTCTGATCGCCTACCTGGCGTGGGAAGTTTATTTCAGCACGGGGCTGCTGGGCTGTTTTTCCGCGTTGCAATTCGACAGTTTTGGCCAAAGCTTGCCCGTCCTCAACTTGACGGCGGTGCTCGTTTTGCTCGGAACAGCTGAATTCGGCCGGCGGCGACGGAGAGTATACCGTGCGACACGGGCGGCGACCCAGCAGGTTCGCACCCTCGCCCTGGCAGACGACTTTGCCAGCACGCTGCGCGACTTCAGATGGTTCCTGATCACCTTAGCGCTGGCGGTGCTGCTGCTGGTCGTCGGGATGACGCTTGCCGCGACGCCGGTCCGGGTGGTGCCCCCGCATTGGCCAGCCGCGCGGCTGGACGCGACGATGATGGTAGGCACGCCCCGCAACGAGCTTGCGAGTTCGCTCGCCGACGATCTGTTGACGACCCGGCAGCAGCGATTTTTCGTGCCTCTGATCGAGCCTGCCGCGCCCCGGCATATCGGCTACTTCATCGAGGTGCGCCCTGCTCCCAAATGGGACGGCCTTACTCCGCCGCGCGCCGATCTGTCGCGCCCGTTGATGAAAGTTTTCGCGCCGCGCCCGGGCTTTGTCGAACCGCTTTACGCGCGCAGCGGCTATCGGGTGCTGCCAATGAACGGCGTGCTTACCGCTGAGCCATGGGGATTGGCTCGACCGCAGATGATCACCGCTGCCTATCTGCTCATCCTGGCGCTGATGTCGTGGGCGGCGCAATGGTTCCAGGCAGGGCATCGGCAAAACTTGGCGCGGCGTCTGGAGCCGAACGCGGCGTAATTACCCGCGCGCCTGCGATTCCGGCGCCGTATCCAGGCCGCCGCCCCGTGGCGTCTGGCGCTATGTCGCGCGGCGGCGCCCCGGCCTTCGATCCAGCCGTGCTAACAGGATGTTAGGCGGCGCGTGGCAAGGCGGCGGCCATGGTTCGCGACGGCTTCACCCTTGGGCTGGCCTGCGCTTTCGCGCTGCTTCCGATGGCTGCGCGCGAGCGCCTGGCAATGGGCGCGACGCCGCTGGCGGGCACCGTATCGACGCGCGGCGCGCGTCTCCCTGCCGAGCCGCGAGGCGGGGTGCCCGCCTCAGGTCCGGAACGCGTCGCCCGGGCCAGTGACGGCATGTTCTACCTGACCGCACGCGTGAACGGCCAGCGGATCCGCTTCCTGGTCGATACCGGCGCAACGACGGTGGTGCTGGCGCGCCGCGATGCCGCCGCGTTGGGGTTCAGCCACAGGCCCGACCACGCTTTCGCGATCAACACCGCCGCTGGCACGGTAGCGATGCACCGCATCGCCCTTGCGCGGGTCGATGTCGCAGGACACCGTCTGGAGCAAATCGAGGCAGCGGTGGCGGCCAAGGGGCCATCGGTGTCGCTGCTTGGCCTGAACGTGCTGTCGCGAATCGGTGGCGCGTCGATCGAGGGCGACGAACTTCGCCTTCGCTAAATCCTGGGCGCTCCGTCGGTAAGGCGGCAAGCGGAGCGGACGATCGGCTTGGAAATCGGGTCTGATCGGCAATAACACACCGCTGGCACGCGGGATCGAAGGCGCGAGCGGGGCACCGAGTCCGCGACGGCGTCCCACCATCGCGTCAGCGAGCCGCCCAGCAACAGCGGCGGCCCGCGCCTGGCGCCAATCCCCGGCCAAGCGAGCTTCAGGTTTATCGCGCGCCGGCCTCGGCGAGGACGGGCTCAACGGCCCTCGCCCGGCGCGCGCGCAAACTTCCACCGATAATCGCCACGGCAAGGATCATCATCAGCCAAGTCGCCGGCTCCGGCACGACTGGTACGGGGCCAGGCGGCACATTGCCATCGTCCGCGGGCGGCGCGACATTGGGAGGCGGCGCGGCGTCCCCGTTGCCAGGTGGAGGATTAGCTGGAGCACCAGTGTCGCCATTGTTCGCGGGCGGATTGCCGGCGGTCCCGCCGGCGCCACCAGTGATCCCTGATCCACCGGCCTCGCCCGGCGCCCCGCTGCCGCCGCCCGTGGGGTTGGTCAGCCCCGCAGGGCCGCCGCCGGTCAGCCCCGTGCCGCCAGGCGGGGTCGCTCCCAGGCCAGATGGGCTGGTGCCCGTCGGTCCGGCCAAGCCTGGCGTGGTCCCGCTGCCGAGCGGTGCTCCCGTCTCGCCCGGTGGCACGAACCCTAGCCCGCCGGCATTGGCCGGGTCTGGAAGCAGCGTGAAGCCCGGCGGCAGCGCGCCGCCGCGATTGTCGGTCGGTGCGGCGGGCGAGACGAAATCGCGCCCTCCCGCCAGCTCGGCTTGGGGTGCCCTGGCCTCGCCCGGCCCGCGCGTCGCCGGGACCGTCGCCCCTGTCTGCAACACGAGCGCACCGGTCGCGGGGCCACCGTTCGCGCTCGCGAACCGCCCCGCGCCCATCGCGAGCAGCGCGCCCTGCTCGCTCACCCCCAGCGAGCTCAGCAACGAGAAGAAGACGAGCAAGGCAGATATCTGCAGCTGCAGCCGAGATTCCCCGGCGGCGATGTGCGTCGACTCGTTCATTGCCGCGACGATAATGAAAAATTTATTTTAGTGAATAGGTTAGCTGCGTACCGAACCAGGCTTGGCGACAGCGTGAAAGCGTGGATGGCTGGCTTGAAAAGCGGCGGCGCCACCAGGGCACGGCAGCTAGCGCATGCCGGGGCGCAGCAGGGCGATGATCGATACGGTCACCGCGACAAGGATAAAGGTCGCGACCAGCGGGGCGCCGCGACTGCCCAGCTGATTGGCAAGCATGCAGCCCGCGGCCGGCGGAAGATAACGCCAAATCTCATCGCGTGGCCGGCGCGGGCCGGTAGACCGGGCGAGGAACAGCAAGGCCAGCCAGGCAAACAGCGCGGTACTCAGCCAATCGAAAATGCCGTTCACCCTTTGGCGCCTTTGATTACATTCAAGACATCGTGCTGGCTTGGCTTTGATATAATATTATCCGAAATTGGGTGCTATCGCATGGCAAGCGCCGTCACGCCGGCTAGCTCTACCAAAGACGGCGCGACATCACGGTTGCAACTGACCCCGTAGATACTCAAGCAAGGCGCTCGGATCGCGGGTAGCGAGCTTTGGCGTCCTGCTGCGCCATGTGGCCAGCGCCGCCGCGAAATCGGCGTCGTCGTCAACAGTGATGGCCAATCCCCGCGCCTCGAACAATTCGGCGATCTCTGCCTGGTGATCGTCATAATGTTCGCCGCGCGCGAAACGGCGCGGCACGACGATGGTGCGGCAGCCATTTTGGGCGGCGGTGACCAGCGACCCCGTCCCGCCATGACACACCACGAAATCGGCTTGGCGCAACACGTCCTGCACCTCGGCGAAGCTCAGATTGTCGACACTGTCGAACAAGTCGGGCCGGCGCCCGCCATCACCGCACTGTGCGATCACCCGTTCCGGGATCAGTCCCGCGCGCTTCGCGTTTTCAACCAGCGTTATCAGCCGATCGAAGGGCAGCGTCGCGCCGACCGTGGCGAACAACAGAGGCTCCTTCGCGGGCGGCGGGGTATCGAGCGCCTTGAACGAATCAAACACGATTGCGCCTGGCCAGGCCGCGGCCGCAGCGGCAGATTGCGATATGCGCACATGCGCGAGCGGCCCCGCCAGGCGGGCGAAGGCGGAGGGACCATGGATGCGCGCCATCGAGTCGATCAGGATGATCCGGGCGCCGAGCAATCGGGCCCAGAGCACCGCGAAAAACATCGCACCCGCGCCCGTGGTGATCACGACCTGGGGCCGGCGCCGCAGAATGATCGCCGCCGATTGGAAGAAATTAGCGAAACCGGCGCGAACCATCGTGAACCAAGCACCAAGTCTCGCCTGGCCCAACGCGACATGCGCCACAAAGGCGACCCGGTGCCGCTCGGCCAGCGTCCGGCCTAGCGCGGTGTTTTCACTGATGAAGAAATAGTCGAGGTCGCGCCACAGCGGCTCAAGATCAAGCAATTGGCGCACATGGCCCCCGCCCGACCCCGCCAGGGCGACGCGGAGCGGCTTCGCCGACCCGGAGCCTGCCATCGGGCCGCTCCTCATGATCGGAGCGTCCGGTTTTCGATTTTTGCCCTCGGGGCCGCCGCGACGAGCGATCGGGGACGGGGCCCGTGCAATGTTTCGGTCACACCATGCTCCTGCGCCCCCGCCCCGTCGGAGACCTTAGGCGACGTCCCGGCGCTTCGCAACGCAGCATCACGCGACGCCAGAGCGTGGTTTTTCGCGCGACGCCTGCCCCGGATTGGGACCGACTGCGTTCCGCCTCAGGGCAATTGCACCCAGTCCGGCATGTGCGAGATGCTTTCGCAAAGCCGCTGATATCCCGAGTTCGGCTTGATGCGGCGCCCAGACTTGCTATGTCGCGTCCGCCGAAGCTGGGGAAAATGATGCGCAAGGGAATCATTCTTGCCGGGGGCTCCGGAACTCGCCTCTACCCGCTCACCCGCGCGGCATCGAAACAGCTGATGCCGGTTTATGATAAGCCGATGATCTATTATCCGCTGTCGACCCTGATGCTGGCGGGCATTCGCGAGATTCTGATCATCACCACCCCGCACGATCAGGCGGCGTTCAAGGCGCTGCTGGGCGATGGCGCCGACTTGGGCATCGCGCTGCATTACGCGGTTCAGCCCGAGCCCGGTGGCCTGGCACAGGCCTATCACATCGGCGCCGATTTCGTGGGGGACGCGCCGTCGACGCTGATCCTTGGCGACAACATCTTCTATGGCCATGGCCTGACCGAACTGCTGGCAAGCGCGACGGAACGCACCGGCGGGGCGACCGTTTTCGGTTATTATGTCGACGATCCGCGCGCCTATGGGGTGGTGTCGTTCGATGCCGCCGGCAAGGCGGAAACGATCGAGGAAAAGCCTGCCGAGCCCAAATCGAACTATGCCGTGACTGGCCTCTATTTCTACGATGGCACGGCCGTCGCCCGCGCGCGCGCGCTGATGCCCTCCCCGCGCGGGGAGCTCGAAATAACCGATCTGAACCGCACTTATCTGCAGGACGGCGCGTTGGCGGTCGAGCTGATGGGGCGCGGCTATGCCTGGCTCGATACCGGAACGCACGGTTCGCTGCTCGATGCGGCCAACTATGTGCGGATCACCGAGGAGCGGCAGGGGCTGAAGATCTGCTGCCCCGAGGAGATCGCCTGGCGGCGCGGCTTCATCGACGATGCCGCGCTCGAGGCCCTCGCCAAGCCGCTCATCAAATCGGGCTATGGCCAATATCTGATGCGGCTGCTGACGCGGGGGCCGGCGTGGAGCTGATCGAAACCACGCTGCCGGGCGTGCTGATCATCGAGCCGCGGGTGTTCGGCGACGCGCGCGGCTTCTTCCTTGAAAGCTGGAACGCGGAAGTCTTTCGCGCCGCCGGGCTCGACCTGCGGTTCGTGCAGGACAATCACAGTCGCTCGGCGCGGGGTGTGCTGCGGGGGCTGCATTATCAGCTGCCCGAGCCGCAGGGGAAGCTGGTACGCGTGACCGCGGGCCGCGTGTTCGACGTCGCGGTCGATCTGCGCCGCTCGTCGCCCAATTTCGGTCGGTGGACGGGCGTCGAGCTGTCGGCGGCGAACAAGCGGCAACTCTGGATTCCGCCGGGGTTCGCCCATGGCTTCCTGTCACTCGAGGACGGGACCGATTTTCTGTATAAATGCACCGCTTGCTACCGTGCCGCCTTCGATCACACGGTCCGCTGGGACGATCCCGCGATCGGCATCGACTGGCCGCTCGAAGGCCTGACGCCCCAGCTGTCGGCAAAGGACCAGGCCGGCCCCTTGCTCGCCGACGCCCCGGTGTTCGCGTGAGAGTATTGATCACCGGAGCGCACGGGCAGCTTGGACGGGCGCTCATCGCGACGGCGCCGGCGGATGCGGTGCTCGACGCAACCGACGCGACCGAACTCGACATTACCGACGCGCCCGCTGTCGAGCGTCGCATCAACGCGACCAAACCGCAGCTGGTCATCAACGCCGCCGCCTATACGCTGGTTGATCAAGCTGAAAGCGACGAGGTTGAAGCACTGCGGATCAACGGTGATGCCGTGGGCGTGCTGGCGGCGGCGAGCCGGGCGATCGGCGCGCGGTTCGTGCATGTGTCGACCGATTTCGTGTTCGATGGCGGTCAAAGCACGCCTTATGCCCCCGACGCCGCGACCAACCCACTGAACGCTTATGGCCGCACCAAGCTCGCGGGCGAGCAAGCCGCCGGCACGGATGCGCTGATCGTGCGGACAGCCTGGGTCTATGCCGCGCAAGGACACAATTTCGTGCGCAGCATGTTGCGGGCGATGGCCGAACGCGAGCGGTTGCGCGTCGTGATCGATCAGGTTGGCACGCCAACCTACGCGCGCGGCCTGGCGGAGGCGCTGTGGGCGCTGAGCGCGCGGCAAGTCCAGGGCATTTTCCACTACACCGATAGCGGCTGCGCCAGCTGGTATGACTTCGCGGTCGCGATCCAGGAGGAGGCGCTGGCGCGGGGATTGCTGAGCCGGGAAATTCCGATCGATCCCATCGCGACCGCCGATTATCCCACCGCCGCGACGCGCCCGCCCTATTCGGTGCTCGACAAGCGGGCGACCGTCGCGCTGATCGGCGCCGCGCCACACTGGCGCGTCCAGCTGCGCCGCATGATCGAGGAACTGCATGGCTGAGATTCTGGTCACCGGCGGCGCCGGCTTCATCGGCGCCAATTTCGTGCATTATTGGCGGCGCCACCGCCCCGAAGCGCGCGTGCTGGTCCTCGACGCGCTGACTTATGCCGGCAATCCGGCGAGCATCGCCGGGCTCGAGGGTGTCGAACTGATCCAGGGCGATATCAACGATCAGCCGCTGGTCGAACGCCTGCTCGCCGAACGTGGGATCGACACAATCGTCCACTTCGCCGCCGAAAGCCATGTCGATCGCTCGATCAGTGGGCCGGATGCGTTCATCACCACCAATGTGCTCGGCACGCACAGCCTGCTCAAGGCGGCGAAGCGGGTGTGGCTCGATGCCGGCAGCGGGCGGCCGCACCGCTTCCACCATGTCTCGACCGACGAGGTCTATGGCTCGCTCGCGCAGGACGATCCCGCGTTCAGCGAGACCACGCCCTATGCGCCCAACTCGCCCTATTCGGCGTCGAAGGCAGGCTCCGACCATCTGGTCCGCGCCTACCACCACACCTTCGGGCTGCAGGTGACGACGACCAACTGCTCGAATAATTACGGGCCCTATCAATTCCCCGAAAAGCTGATCCCGCTGTTCCTGCTCAACTGCCTGCATGGCCGGCCGCTGCCGATCTATGGCGATGGCATGAACCGGCGCGACTGGTTGCATGTCGAGGATCATTGCCGCGGCATCGCGCTCGCGCTCGCGCGCGGCGTGCCGGGGGAGACCTATAATATCGGTGGCGGGCAGGAATTGCCCAACATGGCAGTGATCGACGCGATCTGCGCCCAGGTCGACGCCGCCTTCGCCGCCGACCCGGCGCTCGCCGCGCGCTTTCCGGAGGCGCCCGCCGCCCAAGGCAAGCCCTCGGCGAGCCTCAAGACCTTCGTCGAGGATCGCAAGGGGCACGACCGCCGCTACGCGATCGACGAGCGCAAGGCACGCGCCGCGCTCGGCTATGCCCCCGAACGCACCTTCGCGCAGGGCTTCGCCGCGACGCTCGCCTGGTATCTCGCCAACGAAGCCTGGTGGCGGCCGCTTCTAAGCCGGTAGCGGCGCCACCCGACGCTCACCGCCCAACCGAGCTGTAGCGGTACCCCGCGCGTTCGGCCTCGGCGGGCGGATAGATGTTGCGCAGATCGACCAACACCGGCGCGTTCAGCGTTGTCGCCAGCCGCTTCAGATCGAGCGCACGGAACACGTCCCACTCGGTCACGATCACCACCGCGTCGGCGCCCCGCGCGGCATCATAGGGATCCTCGGCAAGCTCAATCTCGGGCATCAGCGCCTTGGCGGCCGCCATGCCTTCGGGGTCATAGGCGCGCACCTTCACGCCCGCATCGAGCAGGCTTTGAACGATCGCGAGCGAAGGCGCGTCGCGCATATCGTCGGTATTTGGCTTGAAGGTAAGGCCGAGCAGCGCCGCGGTCTTGCCCTTGGCCGCCGCCTCGCCGCCAAGCGCCGCAATGACCTTGCGCCCCATCGCGCGCTTGCGCGTGTCGTTCACCTTCACCACCGCCTCGACGATGCGCACCGGGGATTCGTGATCCTCGGCGGTCTTCAGCAGCGCCAGCGTATCCTTCGGGAAGCACGAACCGCCATAGCCTGGGCCGGCGTGGAGGAACTTCGCCCCGATCCGCTTGTCGAGCCCGATCCCGCGCGACACGTCCTGCACATTCGCGCCCACCACCTCGCACAGATCAGCGATCTCGTTGATGAAGGTGATCTTGGTCGCCAGGAACGCGTTGGCGGCATATTTGATCAGCTCGGCGGTGCGTCGCCCGGTGACCAGGATCGGGCTCTCGTTCAGGTAGAGCGGCCGGTAGATTTCGCGCATCACCGATTGGGCGCGGTCATCCTCGGCGCCGATCACAATGCGATCGGGGCGCTTGAAATCGCTGATCGCCGCGCCTTCGCGCAGGAATTCGGGGTTGGAAACCACCGCGACCTCGGCATCCGGGCGCAGCTCGCGCAGGATCGCCTCCACCTTGTCGCCGGTGCCGACGGGCACGGTCGATTTGGTGACGACGACCGTGGGACCGGTGATCGCGGCGGCGATTTCCCGGGTCGCCTCGAACACATAGGTCAGGTCGGCATGGCCGTCACCGCGGCGCGAGGGCGTGCCAACCGCGATAAACACCGCGTCGGCCCCGTCGACCGCGGCGGCGAGGACGGTGGTGAAGGCGAGCCGCCCGGCGGCGACATTGCCCGCCACCAGTTGATCGAGCCCGGGCTCGTAGATCGGCATCTTGCCGGCCTGCAGCGCTTCGATCTTGCCCGCATCCTTGTCGACGCACGTCACCTCATGCCCGAAATCGGAAAAGCAGGCGCCGGAAACCAAGCCGACATAGCCGGAACCAATCATCGTGATCCGCATATATATTCCTTGAATTGAGCGTTGCGCGCGCGGTTAGCGCTGGCTGTCGAGGAAAGAACGCACCTTGGGGCCGATTTCGGCGTGCTGCAACGCAAGCGCGATCGTCGCCTGGACGAATCCCGCCTTGTCGCCGCAATCGTGCCGCGTACCGCTGAAGCGATACGCATGGAACGGTTGGCGGCCGATCAGCTGTGCCATCGCGTCGGTCAACTGGATCTCGCCCCCCGCGCCTTTTCCCTGGGTGGCGAGAATGTCCATGACCTCGGGCTGGAGGATATAGCGACCGGGGATCATCAGCTGCGACGGGGCTGTTCCACGCGCCGGCTTTTCGACCAGCCCCTTCACCTCGACCAGCGCGCCATTTTCCGCGCCCGGATCGATAACGCCATAGCGGTCGGTTTCGTCCTCGGGCACCTCGAAGCCGCAGACGATATTGCCGCCGACCCGGTTATACGCATCGACCATCTGCTTCATGCAGCCGGGCGTGCCCGCCATCAGCTCGTCGGCCAGGAAGATCGCGAATGGCTCGTCGCCCACGATGTCGCGCGCGCACCACACCGCGTGGCCGAGCCCCATCGGCTCCTGCTGGCGGACATAGGCGACTGCGCCCGGGGCGAGCCGCGTCTGGTGGAGCAAATCGAGCGACTTGCCGCGCGCGATCATCGTCGTCTCGAGCTCATAGGCGATGTCGAAATGGTCCTCGATCGCCGATTTGCCGCGGCCCGTGACGAAGATCATCTGCTCGATCCCCGCCTCGATCGCCTCGTCGACCGCATATTGGATCAGCGGCCGGTCGACCACCGGCAGCATTTCCTTGGGCATCGCCTTGGTCGCGGGCAGAAAGCGGGTGCCGAGGCCACCGACCGGAAATACCGCCTTTCGAAGAGGCTTGATCATCACCGTCTCCCTCGTGCCCCACGCTCCCGGGCGGGCTCTAGGGGAAGCACGAACGCTTCGCAACGCAGCAAGGAGCCTTCGTGCCGCCGCTGATGCCCAGCCGCGAGACGCTTCACCGCGCCCGGGCGGCCTCAGGCGGGCCGGTGCTGGCCACCGGTCTGCGCCAGCTCGATCAGCGCGACGCTTTCCGCACCCAGCGCGGGGAGCGGCAACCCAGCGGTGCGCAGCCATCCCCCCGCCAGGGCGACTCCAGCGCGGAGCTGGTCGGTCCAGCCCGGCTGGGCAGTGGCGCTCCCCTGCGCCAGATCGAGCAAGGTCACGCGATAGGATCGGTCCGCGAGCATCGGCAACGGCAGCACCGGCGGGAACCGCTCGTGCGGCGGGGCGAGGCGCGTCACCTGAAGCAGCAGCGCATCGGGCGTACCATGCGCCTGCCAAAGCAGCCCGTCTGGCCCCTCTCCCAGCCACAGCCGCCCGGCGTGGAGCCGGTCGCGCAAGGCCTTGTAGCGGGCGATCGCGGACCGCAGCGTCGCGGCCTCGGCTGCTTCCAACGTCGCCGGATCGAGCTCTACTCCGAGATGTCCCGACAAGGCGACCGCCGCGCGAAACGCCATCGCCTGGATACGTCCGGTCGCATGTGATGGCGCCGCGCCGACATGCGCGCCCATCCGCTCGGGCGGCATGAAGTGCAGGAAACCCCGTTGAAGGGTGGAGCGCGACACCGCATCGAGATTGTCGCTCGTCCAGAAGCGGTGGGTGCGGGCGGCGATTCCCGCATCGATCCGTCCGCCACCGCCCGCGCAGGCCTCGATCTCCAGCGCCGGATGGGCGGCGCGCAGCCGGTCGATCAGCGCATAGGCACCGAGCAGCTGCGCGCGGAAGCCGGGGCGACCGTCCGCCCCGCCGGCGGGGGCGAGATCGCGATTATGGTCCCATTTCAAATAAGCGATCGGCAGCGCGCGGAGCAGCGCGTCGATCGCCTCGAACAGATGCTCGCGCACCTCGGGCCGGCCAAGATCGAGCACGAGCTGGTTGCGCGCGGTCAATTCGGGCACGCCGGGCAGGCGGAGTACCCAATCGGGATGGGCGCGGTAGAGATCGCTGTCGGAGTTGACCATCTCGGGCTCGACCCACAGCCCGAATTCCATGCCAAGCGCGGTCACCCGTTCGGCGAGCGGCTGGAGCCCGCGCGGATATTTCGCCGGATCGACCCGCCAGTCCCCCAGCCCCGCGCGGTCGCTGCGCCGGCCGAGGAACCAGCCATCGTCGAGCACGAACCGTTCCACCCCCAGCGCAGCGGCACGCTCGGCGAGCGCGATCAGCTTCGCCTCGTCCTGATCGAAATAGAGGCCCTCCCAGCTGTTGAGATGCACCGGGCGCGGCCCGAGCACCGGGCCGGCGGCGCGGACGCTCGCGTGGAATGCCTGGAGCGCGCCGTTCAGGCCCGCCGCCGAGCAGGTCGCGATCAGCTCGGGGGTCGCATGGCTTTCGCCCGGCGCCAGCCGCACCTCGCCCGGCGCCAGTGCCTCGCCCGCCTGAAGCAGCCAGCCATTGTCCGCGCGGGCGACGATCAGCCGGCTATTGCCGCTCCACGCGAGCTGCGCCGCGTACACCGGCCCCGCGTGCCAGCCCGCCCCCTCGCCCAGCACGAACAACCCGGGCGGGCCACCGTGGCCGGTGAGGCCGCGCCCGGTCTCGCGCCGCCACTCCTGCGCGGGCATCGGTTCCTCATGCGGCACGAACTCGTCATTATAGCGCCCGGTGAAACTCTTGATCCGCGCCGCGTTAGGGGGGAGTGGCAGCGTGCCGGCGGCGAGCCACTCCAGATCGAGCGGCGCGCCCTGATTGGTGAGCGTCGCCGACAGCTGCAGCACGCCGTCCGCAAAGGTGAGCCGCTGGGTGAGGCGGAGCTGGGTGGCGGGGTCGGCGAGCGTGACGGTGATCGCCGCGTCCTGCTGGTGGATCGCCGTGCAGTGCCAGTGGGGGGCGAAGTCTTGGCCCCCGCGGTGGGCGCGCAAAGCGGCGGGGCCGAACCAGCCGGTGCTAAATTCGGGCACGAGCGTCAGCGGCACCGGCGCGTCGAGCGAAAAGCCGGCGGGCGGGCGGAGCTGCGCAAGCGGCGGCAGGCCTTGGGGCGCGGCGCTCGGCCCCCAACAGCGCCAGATCGGCGCGCCGGGGGCGGGTTCGAGAGTCGCGACGCAATCGCCGGCGCCGAGTTGGAGGTAGGTCATCGGGTTTGCATTACACGCTAAGGGGCAAGCCGTCGCCCCAGCGAAAGCTGGGGCCTCCCCGTTCTGAAGCCTGCTCGCTGCTTCGAGCGATTTTGGTTCACGCGGAGGCGCGGAGGCGCGGAGGGAGGCAGCGCTGGTGAGCAGAGCGAAGCGCCTTTCCAACCGCCTTAAAGGCGCCTGCGGCGCCGGGACGAAAGCCGGAGACCCCAAAATCCTCCGCGTCTCCGCGTGAACCAAAAACCCCGCCACTAATCCGCCAGTTTCAGAACCCGAAAGCGCCACGCCCTTTGCCTTCTCCCCCCGCTTTTCCTATAGGCTTGCTATGGCAAGCACCCCCAACAGCAATGATTATGGCGCCGAGTCGATCAAGGTCCTGAAAGGGCTCGACGCGGTTCGGAAGCGTCCCGGCATGTACATCGGCGACACCGACGATGGCTCGGGGCTGCACCACATGGTGTTCGAAGTGTCCGACAACGCCATCGACGAGGCGCTCGCCGGGCATTGCGACCGGATCGACATCACGCTGAACCCCGATGGCTCGGTCAGCGTCACCGACAATGGCCGCGGCATCCCGACCGGCATCCACCCCGAAGAGGGCGTGTCGGCGGCCGAAGTGATCATGACCCAGCTCCACGCCGGCGGTAAGTTCGAGAACACGTCGGACGACAACGCCTATAAGGTTTCGGGCGGGCTGCACGGCGTCGGCGTGTCGGTGGTCAATGCGCTCAGCGAATGGCTCGATCTCACCATTTGGCGCGATGGCGAGGAGCATTTCATGCGCTTTCGCCACGGTGACGCCGAAGCGCCGCTGAAAGTTGTCGGCGCGGCGGGGGACAAGCGCGGCACCCGCGTCACCTTCCTGCCGAGCCCCGCCACCTTCAAAATCACCGAGTTCGATTTCGACAAGCTCGAACATCGCTACCGCGAGCTTGCCTTCCTCAATTCGGGCGTGCGCCTGTTCCTGACCGACGCGCGCCATGCCGAGCAGAAGACGGTCGAGCTTTACTACGAGGGCGGGATCGCCGCGTTCGTGAAGTGGCTCGATCGCACCAAGCAACCGCTGATGCCCGATCCGATCGCGATCACCGGCACGCGCGAGGATGTGACGATCGACGTCGCGCTGGAATGGAATGACAGCTATTACGAAAACGTCCTCTGCTTCACCAACAACATCCCGCAGCGCGACGGCGGCACGCACCTCGCCGCCTTCCGCGCGGCGCTGACGCGCACGCTCAACAATTATGCCGATCGCTCAGGGCTGCTGAAGAAGGAGAAGGTCAGCCTGACGGGCGACGACATGCGCGAGGGGCTCACCGCGATCGTCTCGGTCAAGCTGCCGGACCCCAAGTTCAGCAGCCAGACCAAGGACAAGCTCGTCTCCTCCGAAGTCCGCCAGCCGCTCGAAAGCCTGATGGCGGACAAGCTCGCCGAATGGCTGGAGGAGAACCCCGCGCATGGCCGCGCGATCGTCCAGAAGGTGATCGACGCCGCCGCCGCGCGCGAGGCGGCAAAGAAGGCGCGCGAGCTCACCCGGCGCAAGGGCGTGATGGATTCGCTCGGCGGGCTGCCGGGCAAGCTGCACGATTGCCGCGAGCGTGACCCATCCAGGGCGGAACTGTTCATCGTGGAAGGCGATTCGGCGGGCGGATCGGCCAAATCGGGGCGCGACAGCGAATATCAGGCGATCCTGCCGATCCGCGGCAAGATCCTGAATGTCGAGCGCGCGCGCACCGACCGGATGCTCTCGTCCAAGGAAATCATCGCGCTGATCCAGGCGATGGGCACCGGCATCGGCCGCGAGGAGTTCAACCTGGCGAAGCTGCGCTACCACAAGATCGTGATCATGACCGACGCCGATGTCGACGGCGCGCATATCCGCACGCTGTTGCTCACCTTCTTCTACCGCCAGATGCCCGAGATCATCGAGGCGGGGCATCTCTTCATCGCCCAGCCGCCGCTCTACAAGGCGTCGCGCGGGCGCAGCGAAGTGTATCTGAAGGACGATGGCGCGCTCGACGATTATCTGGTCGAGCATGGCGTCGGCCAGAGCGTGTTCGAGGGCGCGGGCGGGCAGAGATCGGGCGCCGATCTGCGCGCGCTGGTCGAGCAGGCGCGGCGGCTGCGCACGCTGATGCGCTATGTGCCGCGCCGCTATGATCCCGCGATCGTCGAGGCGCTGGCGCTCGCCGGCGCGCTCGATCCGGCGGGGACGCGGAGCGAAGCGCTCGCGGCCGCCGTCGCCCGGCTTGATCTGGGGGATGCCGAAGCGACCTGGTCGGCGCAGGCCGGCGCCGAAGGCGCGCTCCACTTCCAGCGGCGTTGGCGCGGGGTGACCGATCACCACATCATCGAGGCGGCGTTCCTCGTCTCGGCCGAGGCGCGCAAGCTCCACGCGCTGGCGGGCGAATTGGCGGAAGCGTTCGCGGTCGCCGGCAAGCTGGTCTCGGCCAAGGGCGCAGCGGCGGCCGAGCCCGAACCCGCCGAGAGCGAGGAGGGCGCCCCCGCCCCGCTCGCCAAGGGCGAGGCGCGGATCACCCGGCCGAGCGAACTGCTCGACGCGGTGCTCGCGGCGGGGCGCAAGGGCCTCTCGATCCAGCGCTACAAGGGGCTGGGCGAGATGAACGCCGAGCAGTTGTGGGAAACCACGCTCGACCCCGCCAACCGCTCGATGCTGCGCGTCGAGGTGCAGCAGGCGGACATGGCCGACGAAATCTTCACCCGGCTGATGGGTGACGTGGTCGAGCCCCGGCGCGAGTTCATCCAGGACAATGCGCTGAGCGTCGCCAATCTGGACGTGTGAGGATGACGGCCGCTCTCGTCGCCGCGCATTCGGGGGTCGTGCGCCAGCGCACCGGCCCGGAACTGTCCGACGTGGTGCTGTTCGCGGTCGCGGTGATCGCGGTCGCGGCGGTGCGCATCGCGCTGCGCCGCCGTTTCGCCAAGCGCCGCGAGCGCGGGGAATGACGATGGACGCGCTCGACCGGCTCGAAGCGGTGATCCGCGACCGCCGCGCCGCCGCGCCCGACGCTTCCTATGTCGCGCGGCTGTTCGCCAAGGGCCGCGCCAAGATCGCGCAGAAGCTGGGCGAGGAAGCGGTCGAAGCCGCGATCGCCGCGGTGCAGGATGATCGCGCCGCGCTCACCGGCGAGGCGGCCGATCTGCTGTTCCATTTGCTGGTGCTGCTCGCCGATATGGGGTTGAGCCTCGACGATGTCCGCGCCGAACTCACCCGGCGCGAGGGGCTGTCGGGGCTTGAGGAGAAGGCGGCGCGCACGGGCTGATCATCATTGCGCACATTGGGTGCGATCGCCAGCCTGGCACGCGGCGACGCGGCGGCGCCATTCCGCCATTTTGGCTTCATGCTCCCGGTTTATGCGATCGATCTCAGCCTGCCGCGCGCGCAGCTCGGCGTTATAGGCGGCGCGGTCCGCGTCGACTTTCGCTTTGCGCTCGGCCTCGGCGGCTGCAAAACGTTCCCGTTCTCGCCGGAGCTGCTCGGCATAGACTTCGCGAAGCTTGCGATTTTCTTCTTCAACCGCAGCCTTGGCTGCGGCTTCGCGTGCTTCATAGGCGCGCAGCGCCTGTTCATGCTCCTGCAAGGCGCGTTGCCGGGCCAGACCCTCGGCGGTCAGCGGACCATCCAATTGCGTCGCGCACGGCCCCTGGCCCTTCGGGCACGGCTTGGCCGTTGCCACGGGCGGCGGCGGCGCGACCGGCCGCTCGCCGGGCTTATAGACTTTCAGGTCGGGTCCCTTGACGGTCGGCTGAACGTCGGGGCCCTTCACCCGCAACACGGGGCCGCTTGGGGCAGGCACAGCGGGCTTCGGCACCGCCATGACCGGCGCGCCCCGGGTCATCGCCGCATAGTCTGCACGAGCCAAGTTAACGATAATTTTGATGGCAATAGTCTTATAGCGACCGTCAAATTCACAAGGGGATTTATCAAAATCGACATACTCTACACGGCGCTCTGGATACACAACTGAGCTAATTCCTACCGGTTGAGACCAAGATAATTTACTGATTATTGTTGCAGAATTTGTAACCAGTGACAGCGCTTTGCTTACATTATTCACGCTATACTGAAAATGTGACTCGCAGACGCGTTTAATTTTTTCCAGTATATCTTTTCGATAGGCGTATCGCGGTTTCCGACCGAATTCGGATAAGTAGAAGTATGCAGGTGAATAATTACCTGATGAATATAGACTGCCCGGTATTAAATAATAACTGGTGACGGTGAACCAGACGGGATCACTTCCACCTTCTGATGCAGTGTTAAAATTTCTGAGGATCATCTCGATCTTGTCGGCATCAGTCGCATTCGCAGGCAAGCTGTATTGTCCGTACGAGAATTGGTATCGCGTCAGAACTGGGACTTCATCTTCTGGTTTTTGGGCATTTGCCAGACTTCCCGCCAGCATCGACAGGCCAATGGCGAGTGACAGCATCAAGCCTTTGATCATGGACATCCCCTCCCAGGTCGGCGGAAAGGTTGCAGCCATCGCGAAGTCGCGTCAACATTGGCAGCCGTTGCGCCACGGCGTCGATACAATATCGCCTTGGAACGGTTGAATGACGATCGCGAGACACCATGCCCATCGACCCCACCCGGCCCTATGACGACAGCAATATCTTCGCGCGCATCCTGCGCGGCGAGATTCCGGCCAACAAGCTGTATGAGGACGAGCACGCGCTCGCCTTTCACGACATCAACCCCCAGGCGCCGACGCATATTCTGGTGATCCCCAAGGGGCCTTATGTCAGCTGGGACGATTTCTCCGCCCGGGCGAGCGATGCCGAGATCGCGGGCTTCGTCCGCGCGGTGGGGCAGGTCGCGCGCGCGGCGGGGCTGGTCGCGCCCGGTTATCGCCTGCTCGCCAATATCGGGCGCGACGGGCATCAGGAGGTGCCACACCTCCATGTCCACATTTTCGCCGGCCGGCCGCTGGGGCCGATGCTGGCGCGCTGAGCCGTCACAAGCCTTTCACATTAAGGATTGTGCCCGCCTGATTTGGCTTTAGGGTCTGCCGCCGGAGATGGCCGCGCGGGGGACGCGCGCCGTTTAGGGAGAGTTCGATGATCTTTGGCCGGGTGAAACCCCTGCAGGCCATTTTGGCAACCGCCGAACGCAAATCGCTGCATCGCTCGCTGGGCGCGTTCCAGCTGACGTTGTTCGGCATCGGCTGCGTGATCGGCACCGGCATTTTCGTGCTGACCGCCGCCGGCGCGCAGAAGGCGGGGCCGGGGCTGATGCTGGCCTTCGCGATCGCAGGCGCGATCTGCATCGTGGCGGCGCTCTGCTATGCGGAGATCGCGGCAATGATCCCGGTCGCGGGATCGGCCTATACCTATACCTATGCGACGATGGGCGAATTCCTCGCTTGGACGGTCGGCTGGGCGCTGGTGCTCGAATATGCGGTCGCCGCGTCGGCAGTGTGCGTCGGCTGGTCGGGCTATTTGACGGGGACGGTGCTCAAAAGTTCGCTCGGGATCGTCCTGCCCGCCTGGGCCACCGCCGGGCCGGTGGTGTTGGGCGGCGCCGAGGGCGGATTGGTCAATTTGCCCGCCGCCGGCATCGCGCTGCTCGTCACCTGGCTGCTGATGATCGGCACCACCGAAAGCGCGCGGGTGAACGCGATTCTCGTCGCGATCAAGGTGACAGCGCTCACCGCGTTCATCGTGCTCACTCTGCCCAAGGTGAACAGCGCCGAATTCAGCCCCTTCCTGCCCGCCGGTGTGTTCGGTGATCTGGGCAAGGGTGTCGGCGCGGTCGGCGCGGCGGCGACGATCTTCTTCGCCTATGTGGGCTTCGACGCGGTTTCGACCGCCGCCGAAGAGACTCGCAACCCGCAGCGCAACGTGCCGATCGGGCTGATCGGATCGCTGCTGTTCTGCACCGTGTTCTACATTATCGTCGCCGCCGGCGCGATCGGCACGATCGGCGGCCAACCGATCATGGGTGTCGACGGCACCCCGCTCGCCGCCGGATCGCCCGAACTCGCCCGGCAGTGCGCGCTGCCGGAACATGCGCAGGCGCTGGTCTGCTCCAACGAAGCGCTGGCGCATGTGCTGCGGGTGATCGGCTTCGGCACGGTCGGCAATCTGCTGGGCTATGCCGCGTTCATCGCGCTGCCCTCGGTGATCCTGATCCTGCTGTTCGGCCAGACGCGCATCTTCTTCGTGATGGCGCGCGACGGAATGCTGCCGGCCGCGCTCGCCCGCGTTCATCCCAAGTGGAAGACGCCGCATATCGTGACCGCCTTTACTGGCATCGCAACCGCGCTCGCGGCGGCGTTCTTCCCGGTTGGCCAGCTGGCGGACTGGGCCAATGCGGGGACGCTCTATGCCTTCATGATGGTCGCCATCGCGGTGATGGTGCTCCGCCGCACCGCCGCCGATCAGCCGCGCAAGTTCCGCACGCCCGCGCTGTGGCTGATCGGCCCGGCGACGATCGCCGGCTGCATTTTCCTGTTCGCCAACCTGCCCTGGCAGGCGGTGGTGGTGTTCACCATCTGGGCGGTAATCGGCATCCTCGTCTATTTCGCCTATAGCCGCGGGGCGAGCCATCTTGGGCAAGGCCGGGTCGAGGTGCACGAGGGCGAGTTGGAGACGTTGCCGCCGGGGGTCGCCTGACCCCCGGAACGCCGGGCTACAACGTCACCGCGCCTTGCGCCGCCGAGCCGACCAGCTTCGCATATTTGGCGAACGCTCCGGTCGCCTCGGCCGAAGGCTGCCAATCGGGCAGCGGGCGCGCGGCGAGATCGGCATCGGTTTCGATCCGCCGCGCCTCGACGTCGATCAGCACCCGGTCGCCATCCCGCAGCCGCGCGAGCGGGCCGCCGCGCGCCGCCTCGGGCGCGACATGGCCGACCATGAAGCCATAGGTCGCCCCTGAGAAGCGCCCATCGGTAACGAGCGCGACCGAGTCCCCCAACTCGCGCCCCTGGATCGCGGCGGTTACCTGCAGCATCTCCCGCATCCCAGGCCCGCCGACCGGGCCTTCATAGCGGATCACCACCACGTCGCCCGCCGTGATCTTGCCGGCCTGAACCGCGGCGAACGCAGCCTCCTCGCCATCGAACACCCGCGCCGGCCCCACGAAGCGCAACGCACCGTGCCCTGCGAGCTTCACCACGCACCCTTCGGGCGCCAGATTGCCATGGCAGATGCCGAAGCCGCCGCGCGCCTTCACGGGATCGGCGGCGGTGCGGATCACTTCCTGCCCCGGCGTTTCGGCGGCGCCCGCGAACGCTTCGAACAGCGTGCCGCCGCCGATCGTCGGCGCATCCTGAATCAGGCCCGCTTCCATCAGCCGCCGCCCCAGCAGGGCGGTGCCGCCCGCCGCGCTCATGTCCGGCGCCATGAAGCGCCCGCCGGGCTTCAGATCGGCGATCACCGGCGTTTCGCGCGAGATGGCATCGAACAGATCGAGCTCGAACCCTTCCACCCCCGCCTCGCGCGCGATCGCGAGCAGATGGAGGATCAGGTTGGTCGATCCCGCCGTCGCCGTGCCCGCGACAGCGGCGTTGCGCAGGCTGGTGGGGGTGATGAAGCGCCGCGCGTTCAACCCCTCGCGCACCGCCTTTACCGCGAGCGCCCCAGCGGCACGCGCGGCGGCGGGCTTGGCGGGATCGGGCGCGGGCACATCGTTCAGGCCGATGGGGGAGAGCCCCAGGAAACTCATCGCCAGCGCCATCGTATTGGCGGTGAACTGCCCCCCGCACGCCCCCGCGCCCGGGCAGGCGGCGGCCTCGACCGCTTCGAGCGCGGCATCGTCGATCGTCCCCGCGCCATGCGCGCCCACCGCCTCGAACACGTCCTGAATGGTGATCGCCTTGCCGCCGACCCGGCCCGGCAGGATCGAGCCGCCGTAGAGGATCACCGAAGGCAGATCGAGCCGGGCGGCCGCCATCGCGGCGGCGGGGATCGTCTTGTCGCAGCCGACAATGAACACCACCCCGTCCATCGAGTGGCCGCGCAAGGCGAGCTCGGCCGAATCGGCGATCACCTCGCGGCTGATCAGCGAGGCGCGCATCCCGCGCGTGCCCATCGCGATGCCGTCGGTCACGACGATGGTGTTGAACTCGAACGGGGTACCGCCCGCCTCGGCGATACCGGCGCGAGCATGTTCCGCCAGGCCGCGCAGATGCATGTTGCACGGGGTGACGGTCGACCAGCTGTGAACGACCGCGATCAGCGGCTTTTCAAGCGCTTCCCGGTCATAGCCCGCCGCTTTCAGCATCGCCCGGGCAGGCGCGCGTGCGGGGCCTTCGACCATTTCGCGCGAGGGCAGCTGTGGCATGTTTTTCCCCTTTCATCAGGTTCATCGTTATTTTCAAACACGATCAAAGAAAAGCACGGAATTTAGTTGCGCGTTAAACTCTGGGGGGCTATAGGCTTGCCTCGAAAGGAGATGTCCGTGTCCACCGCCCATTCGCTGTCGCGTCGCGCGCGCCTCCTTAGCATCCGCCTCGTACTTAGCCTCGCAAGGGGACGCGGCGACCTGCTCTGAGAAGATCAATCAGAGACCAACAGGCCCCCGCCCCCACCCAGGGAGCGGGGGTTTTCTTTTGCGCGAAAGGGAAACCCGATGACCAAGTTATTCACCGATGCCGATGCCCAGCCCCAGGCGCTCGCCGGGCGGCAGATCGCGATCATCGGCTATGGCAGCCAGGGGCGTGCCCATGCGCTCAACCTGCGCGATTCGGGCCACCGCGTGACGATCGGCGCGCGCCCGGCGAGCCGCGCCGAACAGCGCGCCCGCGCCGATGGCTTCACCACCTGCACCCCGGCCGACGCCGCCGCCACCGGCGCGTTGATCGCGCTGCTCGCGCCCGACATGGCGCACCGCAGCCTCTATGCCGAGGCGATCGCCCCCCACGCGGCGCCGGGCACGACGCTGCTCGTCGCGCATGGCTTTTCGGTACTCTATGGCGAGATCGCGCCGCGCGCCGATCTCGATGTGATCCTGGTCGCGCCCAAGGGGCCGGGCGATCTGGTGCGCCGCGAATATCAACGCGGCGGCGGCGTCCCCTGCCTGTTCGCGATCAATCAGGACGCGACCGGAGGCGCCCGCGCCCGCGCGCTCGCTTATGCGCACGGCATCGGCGGCACCCGCGCCGGGGCGATCGAAACCACCTTCCGCGAGGAGACCGAAACCGATTTGTTCGGCGAGCAGGCGGTGCTGTGCGGCGGGGTGAGCGAGCTGATCACCGCCGGCTTCACCACCCTGACCGATGCCGGCTACCAGCCCGAGGTCGCCTATTTCGAATGCCTGCACGAACTGAAGCTGATCGTCGACCTGATCTATGAAGGGGGCTTGAGCAAGATGCTCGAGTTCATTTCGGAGACCGCCAAATATGGCGATTTCGTCTCCGGCCCGCGCGTGATCAACGACGAGACCCGCCAGCGCATGGCCTCGGTGCTGCGCGACATCCAGACCGGCCGCTTCGCGCAAGAATGGATCGCCGAGAACGAGGCGGGCAAGCCGCGCTACCAGGCGCTGCTCGAGGCCGACCGCGCCCAGCCGATCGAGCAGGTGGGCGCGCGGTTGCGCCAGCATATGGCGTGGCTCGCCGCCGCGCCGAGCACCAAGGCGGCGTGATGGGGAGCCTCGCCGCCCCCTCGCCGCGCACCGCCGCGCCCACGCTCGTCAGCGGCGCGCAGGCGCTCGTCCAGGCGCTGGAGGCGCAGGGCGTGCGGCATGTGTTCGGTTATCCCGGCGGGGCGATCATGCCCTTTTACGATGCGCTGCCGGGCGCGGCGTTCGACCATATCCTGGTGCGCCACGAGCAGGCGGCGGCACTCGCCGCCGATGGCTATGCGCGGGTGAGCGGCGAGCCCGGCGTCTGCGTCGCCACCTCCGGCCCGGGCGCGACCAATTTGGTCACGGGCCTCGCCAACGCCTATATGGACAGCGTCGGCGTGGTCGCGATCACCGGGCAGGTGGCAACGCCGCTGATCGGCACCGATGCCTTCCAGGAAATCGACATCTTGGGCATCACCCTGCCGATCACCAAGCATGGTTTTCTGGTGCGCGACGCGGAGGATATTCCGCAGATCGTCGCCGAAGCGTTCGAGATCGCGCGCGGGCCGCGCCCGGGGCCGGTGCTGATCGACCTGCCCAAGGATGTGGCGACCGCGCTGATCGAGCCGCGCCCGGCGACGATCCAGCGCGCGCCGCGCCCCTGCCCCAGCGCGGCCGCGCTCGCCACCGCGCAGGCGCTGATCGAGGGCGCGCGCGCGCCCTCGCTCTATATCGGCGGCGGGGTCGGCATCGCCGGAGCCGAGCGCGCGCTCCGCGCGTTCCAGGCGCGGACTGGCATCCCGGCGGTCGCCACGCTCAAGGGGCTCGGCGCGCTGCCGGGCGATCACCCCGATTTCCTGGGGATGCTCGGGATGCACGGCCACCGCGCCGCCAATGTCGCGGTCGATCGCGCCGATCTGCTGATCTGCGTCGGCGCGCGCTTCGACGACCGCGCGACCGGCAAGCTCGACGGCTTCGCGCCTAACGCGCGGATCATCCATATCGACGGCGACCCGGCCGAGATCGGGAAGCTGCGCGCGGCGAGCGTCGGTCTGGCCGGCCCGATCGACACTATCCTCGACGCGCTCGCCGGCGCCCCCGCGCCCGAAACCTGGCGCGCCCAGTGTCGCCGCTGGCATGGCGCGTGGGCGCCGCGCTACGACGCCCCGGGCCAGGGCATCTATGCCCCCGCGCTGCTGCGCCAATTGTCCGATGCCGCCGGACGGGAGGCGATCTTCAGCTGCGATGTCGGCCAGCACCAGATGTGGGTCGCGCAGCATTGTCGCTTCGCCCGCCCGCAAGCGCATCTGACGAGCGCCGGGCTCGGCACGATGGGCTATGGCATCCCGGCGGGCATCGGCGCGCTGCTCGCCGAGCCGGGGTCGACCGTCATCACCGTGACGGGTGACGGATCGATCATGATGAACATCCAGGAGCTGGCGACGATCCGCCGCTACCGGCTGCCGCTGAAGATCCTGCTGCTCGATAATGCCCAGCTCGGCATGGTCCGCCAGTGGCAGGAATTGTTCTTCGACGAGAATTTCTCCGAGGTCGATCTGTCGGACAATCCCGATTTCGCCGAGGTCGCGCGCTCGTTCGGGATCGAGGCGTTCACGATCGATCGGCGCGACGAGGTGGCGGGCGCGATCGAGCGGCTGCTGCGCACGCGCGGCCCGATCCTCTGCCAGGCGCGGATCGACCCGCGCGCGAATGTGTGGCCGCTGGTGCCGCCGAACAGCCCCAATATCCGGATGATGGAGCGATGAGCGTCACCCTCGCCATCGCCTTCGATCCCGCCGAGGGCGCGGTGCCCCGGCTGCTGACGCTGATCGAGCGGCGCGGCTTCGCGCTCACCGGCATCCGCATGGAAAGCGGGGCGCCGGCGCGGATCGCGCTCGATCTGCTGCCGCGCGACGCCGGGCGCTGCCCGCACACGCTCGATCGCCAGCTCCGCCGGCTGCACGGCATCCATCACATCGAAGTTCTGAGCGAAGGGCCACGCGCATGACCGGCACGGACAGCCATGTACGGATCTTCGACACGAGCTTGCGCGACGGCGAGCAGGCGCCGGGTTTCTCGATGACGCCCGATGCCAAGCTCCGCGTCGCGCGCGCGCTCGCGGCTTTGCGCGTCGATGTGATCGAGGCGGGGTTCGCCGGCGCCTCCCCGGGCGAGGCGGAGGCTATTCGCGCCATCGCCCGCCAGATCGAAGGCCCGGTGATCGCCTCGCTCGCCCGCGCGCGGCGGAGCGATATCGATGCCGCGCTCGCCGCCATCGCCCCCGCCAGCCGCCGCCGCGTCCATGTGTTCCTCGGCACCAGCCCGATCCACCGCGAGCACAAGCTCGGCATGACGCGGCAGCAGGTGTTGAGCGAGATCCGCGCGAATGTCGCCTATGCGCGCGAGCGGTGCGACGACGTGGAATTCTCCGCCGAGGACGCGATCCGCACCGAGCGCGACTTCCTGGTCGAAGCGCTCGCGGCGGCGGCGGCGGAAGGCGCGACGACGCTCAACGTGCCGGACACGGTCGGCTATGCGACGCCCGACGAGATCGAGGCGCTGTTCCGCTATCTGCTGGGCGCGGTGCCGCACGCCGCCGGGACGATCTTCTCCGCGCATTGCCATGACGATCTCGGGATGGCGGTCGCCAATTCGCTCGCGGCGGTGAAGGGCGGCGCGCGCCAGGTGGAATGCGCGCTCAACGGCATTGGCGAGCGCGCGGGCAACTGCGCGCTGGAAGATCTGGTGATGGCGCTGAAAACCCGCGCCGATGCGTTCGGCGTCACGACCGCGATCGACACGCCCCAGCTGATGAACGCGAGCCGCGCGCTGGCGCAGGCCACCAACACCCCGCCACCGCGCAACAAGGCGATCGTAGGCGCCAATGCCTTCGCCCATGAATCGGGCATCCACCAGCACGGCATCCTCCAGAACCGCGAGACGTACGAGATCATGAAACCGGAAGATATCGGGCTTGCGACCGACGGGATCGTCCTCGGCAAGCATTCGGGGCGCCATGCGCTCGCCGCGCGCGCCCGCGCGCTCGGCTATGCGCTGGACGGCGAGAAGCTCGACGCGCTGTTCACCGCGTTCAAGGCGGTGGCGGACGAGGTCGGCACGGTCGATACCGCGCGGCTGCTCGCACTGCTCGGCGCGCAGGAAAGCGGCCGCCCGCCCCGGCTGTGGCGGCTGAGCAAGGTCGATATTCGCGCGCCCGTGTCGGCCACCGCCCAGCCGGTCGCGCGGGTCGAGCTTGATCATGGCGAGCGCGGCAAGGTGACCGATGTCGCCGCCGCCGCCGGCGAACTGGACGCGGCGTTCCTGGCGGTGAGCCATATCATCGGTATCCCGGCGCGGGTCGAGCATCTGGAGATGCAGTATCTGGCGGCTGATCCCACCGATCCCGGCGATGACGGGCAAGGCGCGAAGGTGCTGGTGGAAATCGCGATCGAGGCGGGCGGCGAGCGCTTCGCCGGACGCGCCCGGGCGCGCGACATCGTGCCGGGCTGCGTCAGCGCGTTCGTCGATGCGCTGAGCAACGCCGAAGCGGTGCGCGCGCTCGGCGCGGCGGGGCAGGCGCGCGCGGCATGAGACTAGCGGTGCTGCCGGGCGACGGCATCGGCCCGGAGGTGACGGCGGAGGCGGTCGCCGCGCTGCGGCTGGCGGCGGATCAGGGCGGGTTCGCCCTGGAGCTGAGCGAACACCCGTTCGGCGGCGCCGCGATCGACGCCTGCGGCACGCCGCTTCCTGAGGCAACGCTTGCCGCCTGCCGCGCGGCGGACGGGTTGTTGATGGGCGCGGTCGGCGGGCCGGCCTGGGACAATGCCCCGCAACGGCCCGAGGCGGGGTTGCTGGCTTTACGCGCCGCGCTCGGCCTCTACGCCAATCTGCGGCCCGCGCGGGTGATTCCCGGACTGGAGGCGCTTTCGCCGCTGCGCCCGGAGCTGGCGCGGGGGACCGACATTCTCGTCGTGCGCGAGCTGACCGGCGGCCTCTATTTCGGCGCGCGTGAGGAAGGCGCAGAGGCGGCGAGTGACCTGTGCGCCTATAGCGCGCAGGAAGTCACCCGCGTCGCCCATGTCGCGTTCCGCGCGGCGCAGGGCCGGCGCGGGCGGGTGACGCTCGTCGACAAGGCCAATGTCCTCGCCACCTCACGGCTGTGGCGGCGGGTGGTGACGCGGGTGGCGGCGGAATACCCGGGGGTGACGCTCGATCACCTCTATGTCGATGCCGCCGCGATGGAGCTGGTCCGCCGGCCGGCGCGCTTCGACGTGATCCTCACCGAAAATCTGTTCGGCGATATTCTTTCCGATCAACTCTCGGCGGTGGCCGGCTCGATCGGCCTGCTCGGCTCGGCGAGCCTGGGGAATGGCGGGCCGGGATTGTTCGAGCCGATCCACGGCTCGGCCCCCGATATCGCCGGGCGGGGCATCGCCAACCCCGCCGGTGCGATCGCGAGCGCCGCGATGCTGCTCGACGCGCTCGGCCAGGGCGCGGCGGCGCGCGCGCTCCACGCCGCGATCGAGGCGGCGGTGCTCGGCGGCTGCCGCACCCGCGATCTCGGCGGCGCGGCGACCACCGCCGAGCTGGGCGCCGCGATCCGCACCGCCTTCGCCGCCACGACGCTGGAAGCAGCGGCATGACGGCGCGCACGCTCTACCAGAAAATCTGGGACGATCACGTCGTCACCCGGCGCGAGGATGGCACCTGCCTGCTCTATATCGATCGGCATCTGGTGCATGAGGTCACCTCGCCCCAGGCCTTCGCGGGCTTGCGCGCCGCCGGGCGCCAAGTCCGCCGCCCCGATCTGACGCTGGCGGTGCCCGACCATAACCTGCCGACCACCGCGCGCACCGACGCGGCCGGGCGCCCGCTCCCCATCGCCGATCCGGCGAGCGCGGCGCAGCTTGCCGCCCTTGAAGCCAATGTCGCCGATTTCGGCATTCCCTATATCCCCGCCACCGCGCCCGAGCAGGGGATCGTCCATGTCATCGGCCCCGAACAGGGCTTCACCCTGCCCGGCACCACGCTCGTCTGCGGTGATAGCCATACGGCGGCGCATGGCGCGCTCGGCGCGCTCGCCTTCGGGATCGGCACCAGCGAGGTCGAGCATGTGCTGGCGACGCAATGCCTCTGGCTGCGCCCGGCGAAGACGCTGGAGGTGCGGGTGGAGGGGACGCTCGGCCATGGCGTTTCGCCCAAGGATGTGATCCTCGCGATCATCGCGCGGCTCGGCGCGGGCGGCGGCGCGGGGCAGGTGATCGAATATCGCGGCGACACTTTCGCCGCCATGAGCATCGAGGGGCGGCTGACGATCGCCAATATGTCGATCGAGGCCGGCGCGCGCTCGGGCCTGTTCGCGCCCGATGACAAGACGTTCGACTATCTGAAAGGGCGGCCGCGTGCGCCCAGCGGCGAAGCTTGGGACCAAGCCGTGGCGCGCTGGCGATCCCTCGCCAGCGATCCGGGCGCAGCGTTCGATGCGAGCGTCCGCCTCGACGCGAGCGGTATCGCCCCGGTCGTCACCTGGGGCACCTCGCCCGATCAGCTCGCGCCGATCACCGGCCATGTCCCCAGTCCCGACGATACCGCCGATCCGGCGAGCACCCGCGCCGCACTCGCCTATATGGGCCTCACCCCCGGCACCGCGCTACAGGATGTGAGCGTCGAGCATGTCTTCATCGGCAGTTGCACCAACAGCCGCCTGGAGGATCTGCGCGCCGCCGCGCAGGTGGTGCGGGGGCGCCGGATCGCGCCCGGCATCAAGCAGGCGCTCGTCGTCCCCGGCTCCGGGCTGGTGAAGCGCGCGGCGGAGGCCGAGGGGCTTGATCGGCTGTTCACCGAGGCGGGCTTTGAATGGCGCGAGCCGGGTTGCTCGATGTGCCTTGCGATGAACCCGGACAAGGTGCCCCCGGGCGAGCGCTGCGCCTCCACCAGCAACCGCAATTTCGCTGGGCGCCAGGGGCCGGGCGCGCGCACGCATCTGCTCTCCCCCGCCATGGCCGCCGCCGCCGCCATCGCCGGACGCCTCGCCGATGTGCGGGCGTTCGCATGAGCGGCATCACCCGCCTCTCCGGCGCCGCCTGCCCGCTGGGGCGCGCGAATATCGATACCGACGCGATCATCGCGGCGGAGCATCTGAAGACCACCGCGCGCGAGGGCCTTGGCGTCCACGCGTTTGCCGCGCTGCGCGCCGAGCCCGGCAGCCCGCTCGCCGATCCGCGCTATGCAGGCGCGCCGATCCTGATCGCGGGCGAGAATTTCGGCTGCGGATCGAGCCGCGAACACGCCGCCTGGGCGCTGGCGGATGCCGGCATTCGCGCGGTGATCGCGCCGAGCTTCGCCGACATTTTCGCGAGCAACGCGTTCAAGAACGGCATCGTCACCGTCGCCTTGCCCGCCGAGGCCGTCGCGCGGCTGATGACGGTGGCGACCGAGGCGCCGCTGACGATCGACCTTGAGACGACGACGGTGACCACGCCCTTCCAGGATCGTTTCACCTTCGCGCTCGATCCGTTCCGCCGCGACAGCCTGATGACCGGGCTCGACGAGATCGCGCTCACCCTGCGCGCCGAACCGGCCATCGCCGCGTTCGAGGCGGCGCCCCGGCCCGCGCCGCCCCTAGAGCGGTTTTCGATCCGATGAAATCGGATCGCCGCTCTATACTTTTGTTTATCCGCGATTTCCGAGCCGGCAGGTGATTCCACCTGCCTCGAAATCGCTCTAGCGGTTCAGAAGTTCACCGCCACCCGGCCATAGACGAAGCGCCCGTTGAAGCCGAACGGCGACAGGTTGCTATAGGGCAGGAAATAGCTGTTCGGGGTGAACCCCGGCGCCCCCGCCGCATCGCCCGTCGGCAGGCGATCGGGATAGACGTCGAAGATATTATCCGATCCCACTGCCAGCAGCAGCGGCCCGGTGGGCCGGAAACGCAGCTCGAAATCGGTGACCCATTTGGGGGTCAGCTGGAAATCGCCCGCCACCGTGCCAAGCGGCGCGGTGAGCGCGCCGTTGGACGCAGCCCATACCGTGCCATAGCGGTTGGTGCGCGCGGTGGCGCTGAACTTGCCCAGCTCCCAATCGAGCGCGAGATTGAGCTTGGAACGCGGCTGGCCGTCAGTCAGACGGAAGCTTTCCTGGCGCCCGAACAGCACGATGCCCGGCAGCGAAGGCAGCACCGCCCGGTTGATGATGCTGGTGTTGTTGTAGTTGTAGCCCGCCGTCAGCGTGAACTTGCCCGCGCCGAACTCCGGCACGCGGTAGCTGCCGACGATGTCGACGCCCTCCGTCCGCGTATCCGCACCGTTCACGAAGAAGCGCGCCGAGGTGACATTGGTGATCCCCGCGCCGGTCAGCAAGTTGACGACGCCCGCCCCGGTGAGGTTCTCGGTCAGCAGCACCCGGTCGTTGATCCGGATGTTGTAATAGTCGGCGGTGATGCTGAGCCCGTCGATCAGGGTGAAAGTGATGCCGCCGGCGATGTTCAGCGCGCGTTCGGGGCGCAGCTGGCGCCCGCCGAGCGCGGTCGCGACCGGGCTGGTGGCGGGGAAAGTGCCGACCTCGATCAGCTGCGCGACGCCGTTGACCACGGTGTTGTTGGTCGAGGTGGTCGCGAAGAATTGCTGCGCGAGGCTGGGTGCGCGGAACCCCGAGGAGACCGAACCGCGAATCGCGATGCCGGGGATGATTTCCCACCGCGCCGCGATCTTGCCGTTCCAGGTTTCGCCAAAGTCCGAATAATTCTCGTACCGGCCCGCGCCCTGCACGACGAAATTCTTGGTCACGTCGACATCGATTTCGACATAGCCGGCATAGCTGCGGCGCGAGACGTCGATCGCGTTGTTGGGGCGGAAGCCGGGGAACACCTGCGCCCCGCCCGCGCCGTTGAACGGTGCCGCCGAGAAGGGACCGTTGATATAGCTCGCGACATTGCCCTCGCGGATCGCGAAATTCTCGTTGCGATATTCGCCGCCGAACGCGACGCCCAGGCTCGACAGCCCCTCGATGTCGAACTTGCGGTTGAAATCGAGATTGACCGTCGCCTGGCGGAAGAACAGCCCGCCCGCATCGAAGCGCTGCGGCGAGTTGGCGCCGCCGAGCGAGACGTTGAAGCTGTCGATCGTCTGGTAATCGAGCCGGTTCGAGCCGGCGGTGAACGACAGATCGCCATTCCACCCCGCGACATCGCCCTTGATCCCGACCGATCCCGAGGCATCTTCGATCATGCTCTTGATGCGGGGCAGGAAGCCATTGGGATAATAAGGCACGAATGTGGTGGTGGAGGCGGAGAAATCGCGGTTGCGCGCGTCGTTCGCGCGCCGATAGAAGCCCGCGCCGACACCGTCGCGGATGCCGTAGCTGCCAAAGGCATAGACCTGCAGATCGGGGCCGAGATTGGCGCCGGCGTTGAAGAACAGGTTGTAATCGGTCACCTGTCCATCGCCATAGCCGTGGGTGAAGCGATCGATCGTCAACTCGCGCGGATCGCTCAGCCCGCCCACCAGCGGATATTGTCGGCGCGGATCGGCGCCCGAGCGCTGAGTGGGGTTGCGATCACGGAACTGCGCGGAGAAGCTGAAATAGCCGTCCGGGCCGATCGGCAAGCCAAAGCGCGTGGCAAGCGTGAGCGTGCCGCCATCGGTACGCTCCACTTCGGGGCCGTTGTTCAGGCGCAGGATGTCGTTGTTGCCGCCCCCGGGGGTGAGAATCTGCGGCTGGCCATTGGCGGCGAGCGCGACCCCCGCCACCTGGAACACGCCCGGCAGGGTAGTGACATAACGGCCATAGGTCGCGCTCGCGCTCACCCCGGGGCGCCTCGACAGTTGCAGGTTGATGACGCCAGCGATCGCGTCCGAGCCATATTGCGACGAGGCACCGTCGCGCAGCACCTCGATCCGGTCGATCGCGATCGGCGGAATTTCGTTGAGATCGACCGCGGTCGAGCCGCGCCCGACCGAGCCGTTCAAGTTGATCAGCGCCGACTGGTGCCGCCTTTTGCCGTTCACCAGCACCAGCACCTGATCGGGCGCGAGCCCGCGCAAGGTCGCCGGGCGCAGCGAATCCGTCCCATCGGTGAGCGAGGGCTGCGGGAAGTTGAACGAGGGGACGAGCTGGTTGAGCAGCTTGTTGGTCTCGGTCTGGCCGCTGTGACTAAGCGATTCGGCGGAAATCACGTCGATGGGCACCGGGCTGTCGGCCACGGTGCGGCCCGGGACGCGCGATCCGGTGACGATCACGTCCTGGTCGGGGGCCTCCTGCTGCTCGGCGCCGCCGGGCAGTGATTGTGCCGCCGCCGGCATCGCCAGCGCCAAGGGCGCGACACTCGCCGCAAGCGCGAACCCGAATTTGGTCATCCCCACAGTCTCCCTGAATTGGGGTCGTTGCCCCTGTCGTCCGGCAGCGGCCGGCACGAACGATCAATATGCCGCAACTTTCTGCAATTTTGTAATAGATTTTCTTGATTTGGTGCAAGTCGGGGTCGAAACCGTGCTTTTCGCGGCTTGCGGCAGCCTTGGTCAGCTGGCAGCCGAGCGCATCCCGAGATTGGGTAAGGCGCGGATTTCCAAAAGATGCTTAACCTCCGCTTCAGGCTATCTGCTTACGTAATTACCGATGAGTCGGGGCTAACGCTTCGGCCATGAGCGGCAGCAACATCGTTCCAAACCCCTCGGTGTCGTTGCCCTTCTTGATCGTGGCCGCCGCGTTTTCCAGCAGCGCGGCGGCACAGACACGATCGAGCACGTCGGCCGATGCGAGCGTGGTGATCCTCCGCGCCGCATCGGCCGAACAGGCCGAACCGCTCGATTTCGGGCGGGTGATGCCATCCGCCACCGGCGGCGTGATGACGCTGTCGCCCGATGGCGCACTAAATTGCACCGGCGGCATGATCTGCGCGTCGCGCGGTCAGGCGGCGCGCTTCCGGCTGACGGGATCGGACGACGTCGTCACGATCGGCATATCGGAGAGCGTGGCGCTGGCGGGTCCCGGCGGCGAATCGGTCGCTTTGCGCCCGCTGGTGTCGGCGCGCGAGGTAACGCTGCGCGGCGGCAGCGGCGACCTGAGCGTCGGCGGCACGCTGACGATCGCGGGCAACCAGGCACCCGGCGCCTATACCGGCCGCTACGTGCTCGATCTGCAATATCAGTAACGACAAGCCGCGAAAGCGCGCCCGGCGTGCCGCCGACCATCAAATGATGGTAATCACGTGCTTAACCAGAGTCTCTAACCCTGTCGGTAATTCCCCGTAGTTATACCGGGGTTGTCGGTCGCTGGGGCCGGCTTCTTCGAATTACTTTAGGGGTTTTGCACATGAAGGTGAATTTCAAGCTGCTCGGCGTCGCCGGGGTGTTGGCGGCTGGCCTGGCGATGCCGGCTCATGCCGAAACCGCGCAGGGCGATGCGACGGTCAAGATCCTCCAGGCGATCACCGTCACGAAGGCCGCCGACCTCAACTTCGGCAACGTCGTTCCCTCGGCCAGCGCGGCGACCGTCGCGGTTGGCGAAGATGGCACCCGCACCTGCGGCACCGGCCTCAACTGCTATGGCACCACCGCCGCGGGCGCGTTCAACGTGACCGGCGCCGCGGGTGAAACCGTGTCGGTGGGCATCGATACGCCCAGCATCCAGCTGAGCAACGGCACCCAGTCGATGGCGGTCGCGCTGACGACGGCGACCAGCTCGCTGACGCTGGCGGGCGGCACCGGCAGCTTCCGCGTGGCGGGCACGCTGTCGGTCGGCGCCAATCAGGCGGCGGGCACCTATACCGGCCAGTACAACGTCTCGGTCAACTATCAGTAACCGCGTTTCACCAGAGGCTTAGCCGGCGCGACACTCGCCGTCCCTTCCCTGCCGCGGTCCGCGCCGGCGCCTACTGGTGAATGACTCAACGCTCTGGCATGGTGGCGCTGGAAGCCACCATGACCAGAGCGTTTTGTTTGCGCCCGCCGCCAGCCTTGCTCCCCGCCCTGGTGCTGGCCGCACTGGTCGCGACCCCTGCCGCCGCGCAACGCCGCGCGCCGCAGGTGCAAGCCGGGGTCGCGCTGAGCTTTGGCGCGATCGTCGCCGGGAGCCGAGCGGGCCAAGTCACGGTCACGCCCGATGGCGATGTCCGCTGCGCCGGGGTGCAATGTTTGAGCGGCGCGCGCGCGGGCGATTTCTACGTGACCGGCCCCAAGGATTACGCGGTCGCCGTGACCGTCGCGCCGACGATTTTGCGCGCGAGCAACGGCGCCACGCTCGGCGTCCGCGTCACGCCTTCCGCCGCCACGCTGCTGCTGCTCGGCGGCCGGCGGCAGACTCGCTTCACCGTGGGCGGAACGCTCTCGATCGGCGCGAACCAGCCCGCCGGGGATTATCGCGGCGCGTATCTGGTCGTGCTCGACTACCTCTGATCGGCCACCGTCACCCCGTAGAAACGCGGTACGGTTAGCGTAATGATAACCACATTGCGCCCATAGCTGCCCCAAGCCGACGCGCTGGACCCGATGTCGGCCACATATTTGGGGTGTGGAACGATGCAGAAATTGATGATGCTCGGCCTGGCCGGGCTGGGCTTGTCGGCCGTGGCGACGCCCGCGGCCGCGCAAACAGCGACCGGCGACGTTTCGGTGCGCATTCTTCAGGCGATAACCGTCAGCAAGACCGCCGATCTGAACTTCGGCCGCGTCGTCGCGGGCACGGCGGCGGGCAGCGTCGTCGTCGCCGAGGATGGCACGCGCACCTGCCCGGCCGCGCTGCGCTGCCTGGGCACCATCACTGGCGCCGCCTTCGCGGTCACCGGCACGGTGGGTGAAACCGTCGTCGTCGCGATCGACACGCCGACGATCCAGCTGACGAGCGGCACCAACCGGATGAGCGTGGCGCTCGTCACCCAGACGCGGACGATCACCTTGGTCGCCGGGGCCAACCCTTTCCGCGTCGGCGGCACGCTGAGTGTCGGCGCATCGCAGGCGGCGGGCACCTATACCGGGCAGTTCACCGTCTCGGTCAATTATCAATAGGCCGCGCGCGGCCAGCACAAGGATAACCCCCATGTTCCGCTTGATCCTGCTGGCGGCGCTGGCCCTGGGCCTCGCCGTCGCCACCCCCGCGCGCGCGCAAGGCGACCTGCTCGTCGCGCCGACCCGCCTGGTGCTGGGCGGCGCCGGCGGCGGCGAGGTGATCGTCAGCAACACCGGCCAGCGCACGACGACTTACCGCATCTCACTGGTGTTGCGGCGGATGGACGCCGCCGGGCAGATCCGCCCGGTCGATGAGGCGGAGGCACGCCCGAGCGAGGCGGCCGCGCTCGACATGCTCAACTATGCGCCGCGCAAGATCACGCTCGCGCCGGGACAGTCGCAGACGGTGCGGATCGGGGTGCGCGCGCCGCCGGGCCTGGCGACCGGCGAATATCGCGCGCACTTGCTGTTCCGCGCGGTGCCCGACGCGCCCGATGTGCCGAGCAGCACCGCCCCCACCCCCACGGCGGACGGCATGTCGATCCAGCTGACCCCGATCTACGGCGTCGCGATCCCGCTGATCGTGCGCATCGGCGAGGTGGCGGGCGCGGCCAAGCTCAGCGCCGCCAAGCTCGAAGGCCCGGCGACCGCGCCGCAGGTGACGGTGACGCTCGGCCGCAGCGGCGCCCGTTCGGTCTATGGCACGCTCGAACTGCGCGAGGCGGGCCGCGCCGAGCCGATCGCGGCGATGAAGGGCATCGCGGCCTATCCCGAAGTCGACCAGCGCAGCGTGAGCATGCCGATCGATCCGAAGCGGCTGGCCCAGGCCAAGGGCGCGCTGAGCGTGCGGTTCGTCGAAACCGATCCCGCCGCCGCCAGCGCCGCGCCGAGCGACGTGCCGCTGGCGCGGACGCCGGCCCCCTAAACCATGGCGCGCGCGGGGGGTTGGTGGCGCGCGGCGCTCGCCGCCGCCCGCGCGCTGCTCGCCGCGCTCGCACTTCATGCTGCGCCGATTGCTGCGCAGCAAAGCACGCAGAAGGTCGACCCCGACGACGCCTTGTTGTTCGACGCGCGCCTCGGCTCGCTGCAGATCGGCCACGGCGTGCGCGCGTTCAACACCAGCGCGGGGCTGTGCCTCGATTTCGGCGACGTGCTCGACGCGCTGCAGATCGCGATCACCATCGATCCCGGCGCGCGCGGCGCGCGCGGCTGGGCGTTCGACGAGAATCACCGGATCGAGATTGATCGCGACAAGGGCGAGGTCCGCTTCGCCGGCGAATATGCGAAGCTGACGCCCGATACCCTCTGGGAAAGCCGCTCGGGCTGGTGCGTGCTCGCGCCCGATCTCGGGCGCTGGCTGGGGGTTACCTTCACGCCCGATACGAGCAACGCGATCCTCGGCATCGCCGCCAAGGGGGCGCTGCCGATCGAAGCCGCCGCCAAGCGCGCGGCCGCTGCCGAGCGGCTGCGCGGCGGCAAGGACAAGGCGCCCGACCTCCCGCGTGTCGCGCTTCCCTATCGTGCGTGGCGGATGCCGTCGCTCGACGTGATCGCCTCGGCCGCGGCGCAGGATCGCGGCGACGGCCTGCGGCGCGAAACCCGCTATGAGCTGTTCGGCGCGGGCGAACTCGCCTGGTTCTCGGCCGAAGCGCGGCTGTCGTCCGACACGAGCGGCGCGCCCCAGGCGCTGCGGCTGCGGCTCTATCGCAGCGACATCGCCGCGCGACTGCTCGGCCCCGCGCACGCGACCGAATTCGCGCTCGGGGATGTCGCCAGCCCCTCGACCGCGCTTGGCGTGCAGGCGACGCCCGGGCGCGGCGCGGCGATCACCAACCGCCCGATCGGCACCGCCAGCCGCTTCGACACCACCGATTTCACCGGCGTGCTGCCGCGCGGATGGGACGTCGAGCTGTATCGCAACGGCGAATTGCTGCGCAGCGAAACCGGCAATGCGCTCGGCCGCTACGAGTTTCGCGATGTCGAGCTCCGCTACGGCGTCAATGCGTTCGAGATCGTCGCCTACGGCCCCCAAGGCCAGGTCCGGCGCGAGCGCCGCAGCTATAACATCGGCGCGCAAATGCCGGTGGGCGGCGAGACCTGGTATTATGCCGACATCGTCGAGGATCGCCGCGATCTGATCGAATTCTCGCGCGTCTCGGCGATCGACGCGCGGCGCTTCGGCTGGCGCGCCGATCTCGGGGTGGAGCAAGGGCTGGGACGCGGCACCTCGATCACGCTCGCCGCGCACCGTATCCCGGTGCTCGACGGGGCGCGAACCCTGCTGGAAGGAAGCTTGCGCGCCAGCCCGTTCGGCACGCTCGCCCAGCTCGAGGTCGCCGCCAACCCCAGCGGCGGCCAGGCCTATCGCGCCAACCTGTTCGGCCAGCTGTGGCGCACGAACTTCTCAATCGAGACGATCCGCAATTTCGGCCTGGCGAGCGAGCGGCTCGACCCCGCGCAAAACGCGATCACCGCGGTCGCGCTCGACAAGCCGGTCCGCGCTTTCGGGCTGATCGTGCCGATCCGCTTCGATCTGCGCGAGACCCAGTCACGCGGCGAGCATCTGCTCGCGGCGCGCGGGCGCGTTTCGATCGCGACGCGGCGCTTCTCGGCGAGCCTGATCGGCAGCTGGCAGCGGCAGAGCATCACCGGCGGCGACAGCCGGGAAGAGGCGGTGGCCGGACTGTTGCTCAACAGCCGCCTGGGCCATGTGCGGGTGCGCGGGGAAATCGATCTCGCGGTCGCCCCGCGGCTGGGGCTGCAAGGCGCCAGCGCCGCCGCCAACTGGTCGCTCGGCACGCAAGACGAGGTGCAGGCGACGGTCACCCATAATGGCAATGAAGGGCTCAGCAGCGCAGGGTTGAGCTATACCCGTGACTTTGCCGCGTTCTCGCTCAGTGGCAATGGCTTGGTCGATAGCCGGGGCGGCTTCGCGCTCGGCCTGTCGCTGCAATTCGGGATCGGGCGCGACGCTCACGGGCGCTTCGGGCGCTTCCGCTCGACCGCGCAGGCGGCGAGCGGCGCGGTCGCGGTGATGGCGTTCCAGGATCTGAACGGCGACGGGCTTCGCCAGGACGACGAGCCCTTCACCCTGCCCCCGGGCCTGCTGGTGAACGACGTGCCGATCGCCCCGCCCAAGCACCCCCAACCCGGCGAAACCGCGATCCTGATCGACGGCCTGAGCCCGGCGCTGCCGGTGCGCGTCTCGCTCGACGAAAGCGCGCTCCCCGATCCGTTCCAGCTGCCGAGCGACAAGGGCGTGGCGGCGGTGCCGCGGGCCGGGCTGGTGACGCCGGTGCTGCTGGGCATCACCGCCACCTCCACCGTCGACGGCACGCTGCTGATCGACGGGCGGGCGGCCGCCGGCGAGGTGATCGAGCTGGTCGATGCCAAGGGCCAGGTCGCCTATCGGCTGCGCACCGAGTTCGACGGCTTCTTCAGCTTCGAACGCGTCCGCTATGGCGAATATCGTCTGCAACTGGCGCGCGGGGCGCGGGTGCTGGCGGATCAGATTTCGGTCGGGCCGGATCGGCCCGCGGTGCGGCTCGGCACGATCGAGCGCCAGCAATCGCTCGCGGCGGCGCCTTGAATTCAGCCCTTGATGCGCACCCAGCGCCGGTTCTGCCGCTCCATCGGGACGCCGCAGTGGCGGCAGACGCTGACATAGGTGCCGCGCGCGTCATCCGGCTTCGCCCGCCCCTGCGAGCGATGATGGACGCCGAACAGGCATTGAATGCGACCAACCAAACTCATCGACTCGCCCCCGGTTATGGCACGGCCATAGACGAAAGATGAGGCGGGAGCCATGCGCGTGGCCCAGCGTGGGTGGCCGGCCGAGCGCGAAATGTTCAGCCCCGGGACGGGGCTATCCGGCGCCTAGCGCGCCCGCGCCTCGCGCACCTTCACCGGCTTGGGGCAATTGTCGACGCTGCGCCACACCGTGAAATACAGCTCGGCATCGGGCTGGCGGTCAAGCGTTTCGGGGCGCGGCGTGCCGGCGCGCTCGAGGCGGGCGGGGGCGCATTTGTCCTTGTCGACCAGCGGCGGGGTGGGGTTCGCGGCGAGTGCTGCGATCAGCAGGATCATCGGGGCTAACCTTTCGCTTTCACGCGCCGATTTTAGCGCGACGCTCGCGCAAAGTCACGCCGCTGGCGGGCGATGCGTGATCGCCTGGGCGAACACCGCCTCGAACATCGCCGCGTTCAGCCGGCCGGTATTCTGGTTGTAGCGGCTGCAATGATAGCTATCGATCAGCACCAGCCCGGATGGCAGGCGATGCTCGGCGCCGTGCGCGAACTTGGCCTTGGGCAGCTTGCCGCCGAGCGCCTTCACCGCCGATTGATGCGCGATCTGCCCGAGCGCGACGACCACGCGCAGCTTCGGCAGCGCCGCCAGCTGCGCCTCCAGGAACGGGCGGCAGGCATGGATTTCGGCGGGGACGGGTTTGTTTTCCGGGGGCAGGCATTTGACCGCGTTCAGGATCACCGCGCCGCGGAGCGCGAGGCCGTCATCGGCCCGCCCCTCGAACCGGCCCTGCGACAGCCCAAACTTGGCGAGCGTCGCGTAAAGCAGCTCGCCCGCATAATCGCCGGTGAACGGCCGCCCGGTGCGGTTGGCGCCGTGCTTGCCGGGCGCGAGCCCGACCACCGCGAGCCACGCCTCTGCGTCCCCCCAGGCAGGCACCGGCGCGTTCCACCAATCGGGAAATTTGGCGCGGCATTGCGCGCGGAACGCGGCGAGGCGCGGGCAAAGCGGGCAATCGCGCGGCGGTTCAAGGCTTGAGATGGTCACGCCCGCTGCGATAGGCGGCGGCGATGTCCGTGCCAAGCGCGCCCCATCTCTACGCGATCGCGCTCGGCTCGAACCGGCCGGGGCGCGCCGGGCCTCCGCGCGCGGTGCTGCGGGCGGCGGTGGCCGCGCTTTCGGAGCTGGGCGCGGTGCGGGCGGTGTCGCCGATCGTCGAGACCGCCCCGCTCGGCCCGTCCGCGCGGCGCTTCGCCAATGCCGCCGCGCTCGTCGCGATCGCCGCCCCGCCCGACGCGGTGCTGGCGGCGCTGAAGGCGATCGAGGCGCGCTTCGGCCGCCGGCCCGGGCGACGCTGGGGGGCGCGGGTGCTCGATCTCGACCTGATCCTGTGGTCGGGCGGCGCGTGGGTCTCGCCGGGGCTGGTGATCCCGCATCCGGCGTGGCGGACGCGCGACTTCGTGCTCGGCCCGCTCGCCGCGATCGCCCCTAATTGGCGCGATCCGGTCAGCGGCCGCACCGTCCGCCAGCTCGCCCGCCCTTGCACTGGCGCGCGAAGCGGCTATGTGCGGGGCCGCGTGGGTCCGTAGCTCAGTCGGTAGAGCAAGCGACTTTTAATCGAGAGGTCCCGGGTTCGAATCCCGGCGGACCCACCATCCGCCCCTCCCCGCCCCGCTGCGGCGCGATAACATTGTCACAACGGCGCTTTAAGTGACACGGGCCATTCCGGGCGTGCAGCCGCAGCGCTCCAGCGATCACCGCCGCAGCTGCCAGGCGCCGCCTAGTGGCGGTCGTCGTTCACGATGTGATTGTGTTGGGTCAGTCTTACCCTGCCCCTTGGTCACTCTTATCTCGCCCCCAGTCTCCGCCGTGGCGCGGATCGATAGCTGCGCAGACGGGGCTCGGGTCGGCAAAACAACCACTTGTGTGAATTAATGCGTTGGTCGTGCGCGATTCAATCCCCGACCGAGGTCCCTTGAGCGGGGAGCTGCTGCGGATGGCGCGACTTTGACGGATCTATGTGTGCCGCACAGTCATATGCGCCATTCTCGACAGGCTTCACTCAGCCAAGGCTGCCCTTGCTGTTCCGACATATTGACGTGATGGGGTGGACGGCCCCGGCACCCAGGTAGGTGTGTAATGATGTGGCTGTCGGAAGCCACGTCTAGAGGAGTCG